>Ga0129351_1000115_pt1 | contig 26352 bp, 15 predicted proteins | sample CPBDNA_8_FD_94423 | JGI IMG/M metagenome (GOLD analysis project Ga0129351, IMG submission 94423) | Freshwater to marine salinity gradient microbial communities from Chesapeake Bay, USA - CPBay_Sum_27_0.2_DNA | ecosystem: Environmental > Aquatic > Marine > Coastal | place: USA: Chesapeake Bay... | reverse complement strand
GCTGACCGCAACTATATGGGCGGTAACACCAGCATTCAAGAACCCGTTCGCATCATAACTCCATATATAACGCCATTAGAAAGTGTTACATGGTTGATGGATAGAGCAACCACTCAGATTGGCGCTCCCTTTTATGCCTATCAAACTATATACGATCAACAATTAAATGGTGGTGAAGATGTACTCCGATTTGGTAATTTAGAATATATGTTCAGCAAACCAGTTTGGAATCAAAATCAACCATTATTGTATTCTCAAGGAAGAGGTCAAGAAGGTGGCGGTGCTAAATTAGAAAAATCAAAATACATAGTCAAAAGATTGTCTATGCAAAACATACAAGACACTCTGAAATTGATACAAGAGGGTGCTCTTGGAAGCAATCTAAGTTCCTATGATTTATTCAGCAGTCAAAGATACACAAGGCATTTTAATATTCGCGAACTTCTTGGTAAAATGGAACAAAATAATATGTTTGGTGAGGGCAAACAAAATGTATTCGACGAAGAACAAAAACTGACGCTCTCGAATGAAACTAAAACTCTAGACAAATATGATGCGCGATACATCAATACTGTCACGTCATATGGTACATACGGATATAGAAACAGTTACCATGACGTCTTTGATCAGTCGCAAGCATTGAATAAAATAAGGCATTATGCTATTAAGAGTTTGTTTAATAAGAATATGATAGACCTCTCCTTTCCTGGTATCACATTTTGGCAGGCATTAGAATTTGGTGCTTCAGGCGTAACTGTTGGCGATCTTGTAAAAATAGATTTTAAAAACACTAACGTAGATGCAGATGGTGACGAACAAGTTAATAAAGAACTTTCAGGAACTTTTTTAGTGCATAAATGTAGAAATATCTTTAAGAGCACTACTCATGAAGTCATTGCATCGGTTTCTAAAGTCGCTGATTATGACGGAGGTACGTCAATTTGAAAACTTGGAATTATGAATATTATGGCGACGATATCCGATGGTTTGTTGCGAATGTTATCGACAACACTCCCCCTTATGGACTAGAGGGTAGGGTACAAATTCGGATACATGGAATTCATACCGATAATACCGATAAGACTGGTATACCACAAAGAGATCTTCCTTGGGCGCAAGTTATGAACCCAGGAGATACTTATGGAGTTTCGGGTTTAGGAACGAGCGCACAAATACTTCCTGGTGCATTAGTGTTTGGATTTTTCTTAGACGGTGCTACTTCTCAATTGCCTCTTGTGCTTGGGTCATTGCCTCGTATCGAATTTCCTACTACAGTACAAGCATCGAATCGTGAGGATATGGCGACTAATCCATTTACTTATGAATTTAATCAATCTAATGCTGAAGCAGTTGACCCAATATTAACAACTTCTGCTAGACCAGCAGGTGATGTTGCCAGATACTTTATTGATAACGGATTTAACGCGAAACAAGCTTCTTCTATAACAGGCGTCTTAGATGAAATAAGTGGACTCGATCCGAATAATGTGAGTAATGGAGTAGGAATCGCAGGTTGGATACCAAACTCCCCTAGATATAATCGCTTCTATGCTTATATCCGTAGACTCGCTCCCGCAAGAGATGCTAGTGACTTTGAAGGGCAATTGCTTTATGTTCTTCATGAACTTAAGACTGCAAGATCTATTGCAATGTCCAAGTTGCTTCGTGCTAGGGAAATTGAAGGTTCTTTATATGGCGCCAAAATAGACGGCATCGAAGAAAAAGGTAATGGAATGGTTGCTGCATTGTCAAAATATTATGTTGATACTAGACTCGCTTATAGTGAAGGTTCTGCCATATCTAAAGCGAAGGCAATATATGGTGGACTTGGGGCAAGATAATGGCCAGAATAAATCTCAGCGAAATAAATTTATATATCAAAAACTTTTTTGAGAGAATCGGTTTACGTGATCTTGAAAAGGTACATGCTGATAGAATTAAGCAATGGTTAATAGAAAACTTATCGAATATAGGTAGATACAGTGTTCGAGACTTTGAGAGAACAGGTAATTTAAACTCTTTCGGTAAACACCCCTATAATGATATGCGACCAACTCATCATGACAGAGCAGATGGTTGGGTTTCGTTAACTGAAGAAGTTCCTGATATTGATCATCTAACATATGGCACGGGCATGCTTTATGTACATGGTGAAATGGAGTTGCCCGAATACTGGAAAGAGCAGGGCGGCAAGCCAGGCGATCACATGTACGATGATGAGTTTCATCAGGTAAACTATTCCGGAACGCAGAAATTTCTGTTTGAAAGAGTTACTGGCGAAACATACACTTTTTGGTATGAACCAAAAACAGGTCTTAATGGGACTGGAAATCCAGGAAGAACTCCACCCACTACTGCTGGTGGAGCGGCTCCTGGTTGGGGGGACCAAGGTTGGAAGCATGGATATCTTTCGAAACTTGCGCCAGAGGTAAACCCAACGATTGTTAACGGAACTTGGAAAGAACCGAATGGTATTCCTGCTACATACAGCGACCCCGTTGCTTGGTTCTATGGTACGATCACTTACACTATTGGTGGTGATCAAGTAAGAGAAAGGCAGGGAGATAAAGCAGATGCAGATAATGATGATATCGTGTATCACTTAGATAACGAGAGAAATAATTATCCATGGAGAGTTATTAATGCAGCGTCAGCAAAGAGCGTGAAGAACATGCTTGAAAATGTTATCAAAGAAGGGTCAAACGGTATGTATGATGGTAGTACACCGCAACTTGCGAAAGACGTTGGTAACTATCCTCCTAACAATGGACTAAAGTTTGTGAAGGACAAGATCGATGGTATCGTAAACTTTATTTCTCCTGTTAATGAAGTTCCCAAGGACTAATTTAATATGGCAATTCCGACGCAAAGTTCTTTTAACACGTTAATCGCGCAGTCACTTGTCACGGCGAACGGTTCCGATGATGCATTCGATGCTCTTACAGGTGGAACCTTACCCGCTGAGACTAAAACTGCGATAGATAAACTTGTTACTGAGACACTAAAACGTAATAATAACAACCCTACTGCGCAGTTGTATGACCAAGTAGCGGAGTTGATGATTGGTTCGACGCCAGGAATGAGTGTTGAAACTCTTGCTAATGTACTTCGCACTACTGACATAGGAGGAATTTTGACTGGCAAATCGCCTTCTATTAACATTGAGAATCAATTAGCAAATATAACATCTAAGTACGAAAATAAGTTATTACAAATTACTGGGGCAGTAGATCAAGAAGTCCTTAGATTGGGATTGCCAGGATTCGCTCAAAACGCAGCAAATGGAATTATTAACGACACCAAATCATTAATTAACGACACGTTAAGAACTAATGGTATTACTAATATTAATGGTAATCCTGCTTCTGTCAATGATGCTACTACAATTGTTGTTAATAAAATTTTATCACAACAAGATTTAATCACTGTTAATGATATCGCCGGAGAATACACTTCAGAACAAGTTTTAGAATCTATAAAAGACGTGGCAGATGCATCAGGAATCATTGACACTGCTGAACAATCAGTGGAGAAGGCGAACGAGCTCGCTGGCGCTGCGATACAAGGAATCAACGGTGGTCCTAATGCTTTAGGAGAATACACTGACGCGATTGGATCTATAAAAGGAACCATACTAGGGTTGACTGAAGTGACCGAACTAGAATTGATTGGTCCTCCTAGTTATGAGATAGACGGGAGTAATGTACAAGCTGGTGGTAAATATATTTCTTCAGTAGAAGAACTTGAAGCGGAAATGGCAAGTATGACGCGTGATATTTCTGAGATAATTGTTCACTGGTCAGAAACTTTTACGAACGCAAACTTAACTGCTGCACAATTAACAGAAATAACAGGATTTGGGGATAATGCCTATCATTTAATTATTCGTAGAGACGGAGCAGTTGAAAGGGGAGTTCCTTTAAATACAGTCGGTAATCATTGTCCAATTAACAATCATAATGCATACTCTATCGGAGTGTGTTTAGTCGGCGGTGTGAATGTTCCTTCTGACACCAGAGAGTTAGAAATCGAAGTATCTGCCAGAAGCATAACCCAATCTCAATATAAAAGTTTGTATCAAATATTTCGCACGTTTTTTGACCAGTATCCTGGTGGTCAGGCACTCGGTCATATGGACGTAGATGTGTCCCAAGACGACCCAGGATTTGATGTACGAGACTATGCGTACAATAATTTCAATAAGCAATCATTATACCTTGATCCACCGAATGACCCTGCATTGTCGCCTCAGGATATCCTAAAGGCACTTGAGGGGCAAGGACCAGATGTATTGACCAAAGACCCTGATGTTATGGAGAAAAAGTTCTAATGACTACTGGTTCTAATAAAATAACAGATCGAATTAAGGACGCTAACAGCGAAAGCCAAGAACTCACTACAGGAATCCCTTTAGACGGATCAGTTGACCCTACAGGTGAATATCCTTTACGATACAATTGGTTTTCTAGCAATGTAAGTGCTGCTGGGCGCGGTATAAAAGTAAACGATCTTTGGATGCGTGGCAGCACTATGAATGTCAGTTTTGATATTCCTGTTGGCACGACCTCCATATATCCCTTTAATCAAGCAAACGAAACACCATCAGGGCATTCTTTTGAGATAGACGATACTCCTGGCAATCAGAGAATTCTTATTAAACATCATACTGGTGCTGGTGTTGAACTTAAACAAGACGGGTCAGTTCTAGTCGCTTCTCGTACTCATCAGATTCAAGTAGTCGGTGCAGATCATGAAGTTATCGTGCAGGGTGAAGGAAACATAACATACGACGGAGACATGAATCTAACAGTTAACGGAAACTATAATCTGACTGTTGGCGGTACTATGAACGTCGATATTGGCGCGAATCATAATCATTCGATTCATGGTTCTTACATTACTGAAACTGGAGACACACACCAAACAATTGTTCGCGGCAATATGGATAGAAAAGTTTGGGGCGATGTTGTAGATTTTACTGCCAGCGAACATAAAATTATCACGAAGGGCGATTTCCGTATCTTGTCCAATAAAGATATTATTCCTAATGCTCGTCGCGGTATTAGGATGACAGCGGAAAAACACCTTACTACTGCATGCGGTGGATTCACCACATTCTCTTCTGAAAAGATTTCTATTATTGGGCGTAAGGGAAAGATTGGCGGCGAAGATTTTCATTTCTTTGGATCATTGTTTACAGGTGGCGGCGATGATACGCAAGGAAAGAATACTGTGTTTCATGGCAACTTAGTCGGTCGTGCTCTAGAAGCATGGACTGCAAAATTTTCTAAGTTCGCAGAACACTCTCATTCAGCGCATGCTGCTACTAATGCTTTGACTGCATCAGGGATAGGAAGCGCAGGACCATTTACTCCATCACCCATGAACTTAAAACCAGATTATGATTTTACTTGGGGATGGAATGCACCAGATAATCATGTAGTTCTACAATCAATGGAGCAAGACGGTAGTATACTAAACGACGACCCAGATTTTTGGGTCATATCAGGATTACCAGGAGGACTGAACCAAGGTTATGCCATGTCTAGTCCGCACTCAGAAAATGTTGTAGGGCACGAACCGTTGTATGATTATTATGGCAACCCAACTAAATGGTGGGAAGTTTGGAACAAGACTTCGCCATATGCAGTTCGTAAGGTCTACGTTGATGAAGACGGTATTCTAGAAGATAAAATTGCAAAAAACGACACGTACACTTATTATTTCAACTGGACTCCAGAAACGCCAGAGATTCGCTCCAAGTTGAGAACAATGGACGGTGCTAACGATATACAAACTTCTCCTGAAGGGCAGACTGATGGTCCTAAGTGTATTCAATCTTTGCTTGATGAAAATAGATTAAGTCCAAAATATAAAGATCCAGGACCATCAGCACCATATGAAATTAAAAGAACTGGCACGAGCGTACCTATTCCGAGATTCGGTTACACGCTTCTGGGCAACCCAGTAGAACGCGCATCAAAGACTTTTACACCTAAAAATAAACAAGCGGCGAGTAGAACTATTTTGGCAGATCCTTTATATAACCCAGATAAAATGGATGCGCCAATCACAAGTAAAACTAGGTTGTCTAAGTCTAGCACCATGTCTAAGTTCTTTGGCGCACCAGGATCTAAAACCAGTTTAGAATTTGTGCCTATCGTAAAAGACAGGCAAGACCTCGCGCGACAGTTTTATCTGCATGCATGGTTAATGGAAGGCGTTGCGTCATTGAAGGAATTTAAAGATTTTAGATTGCAGGTTACGGAAGGATATTACAATCCAGCGAATGGTATTCGTAGAAAGTATGATGGTTCCACAACTGAACCTGCTATCAGGAGATATTGGAGAGAACCGTATCGAAAAGAAGATGGCGGTAGTTGTCAAAAATCAGTCGTACAAGGAACGCCATATATTAATGAGTTGAAGTATGAGGGTCGCGCATGCGCGTACACTCTTTATAACTCTCGAGGAAAGATCGACTACAGCGCAACCTTTGAGTTATCGCTACATATCCGCGATCTGTTCTTTTATGATCAATTAAGTCTAGATTATGATTACACCAGACCAGATAATGTTATGACCCAACAACTTTTAGTTGTTATGCCTAAAATTGAAAAAGACTTTAAGGCAACATTTGAAATGAAGGTCTGTACTTATTTCAATAGACAATTATTATCTGGTGCTGATCTTATTGAAATAACTGATTGATGCCAGTATAAATAGATGTATCAACCCATTGGATAATAACAATAATGGCGCTCAGAAGGATTACACCAGGACTTACCAACGACAAACGATTGGTTACTGGTAAACAAATTGATTACAAAGACATTGATCTTACGTTTACTGCCAAGTCGGGGTCTATCAACGAGCAGGGAATTAGGCAAGGCGATATATTTAAGAAAACAGATGTTGCTGCGGTGATTCAGTCTGTAGAAAATATATTACTGACTAACAGATTAGAAAAACCATTTACGCCAAATTTTGGCGGTAATCTTCGTGCAATGTTGTTTGACATGGTTGAGTCATATTCAGAAAGATTTTTGAAACAGCGAATAATTGCAGCATTAGAAAGAGATGAACCAAGAGTTACTGTTACTGATGTTAAGTTTTATGATAGCGAAAAATTAGTAAAAGCAGGAGCAGCAAACGTATTTGGTCGGGATAGTCTAAGAAACACCATAGCGATAGTAGTAGAATTTGAAATAGACAATTCTGACGGAGTGTTTACCGCAAGAGTTAACATGAACAGGTTACGATAATGGCGACAACTATAACTTCTACAAAATTAGACTTTCAAGAGATCAAGGAAACTCTAAAGAATTCTTTGAAGAATACTGATGAGTTTAATGATTATGATTTTGAAGGATCGGGTATTTCTAATATACTTGATGTACTCGCCTACAACACGCATTTGAATGCACTCATAGCAAACTTTGCTTTAAATGAATCCTACCTTGTCACTGCTCAGTTGCGCCCATCTGTAGTTTCCCTTGCTGAATCTTTGGGTTATGTCCCAGGATCTAAAAAATCGCCAGAAGCGACCGTCAACTTAACAATTAATACAGTAGACGTAGTTGGTATTGCTAATACACAAATAATTAATCCTGGCGAGTTAATTCTTCGCGGAACTAAAGATGGATTAGACTACACTTTCAGTAATAGGGAATCTATCTCTGCTACTTCTAGAGAAGGCGAAGCATATAAGTTCGCTCCTTTAGACGATCCTTCGCAACCTATCAGAGTTTTTGAAGGTGAAGAAGTAGACATACAATTTATTGTAGGCGATGTTGAAGATGCAGTTTATGTAATTCCTGACGTTGATATGGATATTTCTACTGCAATTGTAAAAGTTTTTGAAAACCAAGAAGCAGCTTCTACTGGTGGAAGTTCTACAGAACACACTAACCTTTTGGACGCAACTACAATTACTGAACTTTCTCGTTTGTATGTTTTAAGAGAATCGCCTAATGGATTTTACGAACTTACATTCGGAAACGGTAATTCCTTAGGACAAGCGCCAGTCGCTGGTAATGTGATTAATGTAAACTATCTAAGAACTAATGGTGAACTTGCCAATAACATACCAACCTTGACTTTAAATACAACTATTAATTTCGCTCCTGAGGTTGCTGGCAACTCTGATGTAGAGATCTCGAATGAAGACGTTACCATTGCTGTTCGAACTAGATCTGCTGGTGGCGGTGGTAAAGAAAGTCTGGAATCAATGAGACTTAACGCACCGTATCAATATGCCGCACAGAATAGAATGGTGACTGCAACTGATTATTCTGCGCTAATCTTGAAAAAGTATTCTGCTTTTATTAACGATATAAAATCTTGGGGAGGCGAGGACGATCCTCTACCAGATTATGGTTCGGTCTTTACTTCAATTGTATTTAAAGATAATCTCACTAACGCAACCATAGACAACGTTCGTCGTGGTATCCTCGATTTGGCAGACGACTTCTCAATTGCTTCCTTCGATTTAAAATTTACTGATCCAGAAGTAACTTATATTTCTGCTCAAACATTTTTTCAATGGAACCCTTCTCTTACAGGATTGACAGAATCGACTATTCGGGCAAACGTACAATCAGCAATCGACCAGTACTTCTTAGAAAACACAGGTAAGTTTGACCAAGTTTTCCGAAGATCTAACTTGTTAACCAGGATTGATTCAACTAACCCATCGGTACTTTCTTCTAGATCGAACATAAAAATTAATAGAAGAATAACCCCTACATTTAATTTGAATCAAAATCATGTGTTGACGTTTCCAGTGTCGTTAAGAGAATCTACTCTGGTGATTGAACCTACAATTACAAGCAGTCTGTTTATATACAGAAATCAGACCTGCTTCATTAGGAATAAGTTAGATAAAAGAACTAGAATATCCCTTCCTGGTAGAAACCCAGTAGTATTTGATAGCAAACCTTCTAGTGATTTGGAACTAGTCTCGATTACAGGTAAGGTTTTAGTTAGCAACATAGGATCTTACGATGCTTCTAAAGGTATCGTGAATATTAGTGGACTTAGAGTACAGTCAATTCCTAATGCTAGAAATTATATTAAAATTTTTGCAGTGCCTGCTAATGAATCAGCAGTGGTTGCCAAGTTAAACAACGTAATTCGATTTGACCCAGAAGAATCATTTGCTAAAGCAATATTGGTTGATACTGAGTAAAATACTATGCCATTAGATAAGACTCTAACAGATGTTTATCGTCATAAACTTGACTTAGACAAATATCACGTCTTTGAGGCTCTTCCTGGGCATTTTGATACAAAATATCCAAAATTAGTAAACTTCCTTCAGGAATATTATAAAACATTAGAAGAAGAAGGTGCCGCAACTGAAGCACTGAACGATCTCTTATTAAATCGAGATGTTACTGGCGCAAAGGTTGAACTCCTAGATTTTATCGCAAATGAACTTTTGATGGGCAAACCATATTATGAGTCATTCTCTGATAAAAGAACATCATTACAATATTCAAACTTATTATACCGATCAAAGGGAACTGAGTTTTCTATCAAACAGTTCTTCCGTGTATTCTACGGTCTTGATATTGAAGTTCGTTATGGAAAAGATGAAGTCTTTTACGTTGGCGATCCTAATAGAGAAGTAATGATATTTGAGGGAGGCGGTCAGTCAACTGGATACAATTTCCCATATACATTCAGAGGATCTGAAATCTTTGTATACTTGCAAGATAGTCAAGGTGAATATGTCACTTTAAGGCAAGACGTTGACTACATCAGAGAATTTAGCAGATCTAATATCAGACTACAACCAGTTGACAGCGCAGGGTTGTATCTTAACCCATTAACTCCTGCTTCTTTTGATTCTGCGGATAATCCTATTTATGACAGCGACAGTAGACTAACGTACTTTGGAAAAACTGGATATGTTCCTGACGGAAGTTCGTTAAAAATAGAATCTGTAAGAAGATCCTATTCAACTATTGGAACGGAAGTAACTTTAAAAAGAATTACTGACAACAAGTTCTATCAGTTGTATGGGATTTTGATTTCTACTCCAATCGGCGTTCCAGTTTGGAGAGAAGCATATAAAACTTTTGTCCACCCAGCTGGAATGTACCTTGCTGGTCAAGTACAAATTAATTCAATTTATGATTTTAATTTGGGTCCGCAACCATCGTTTATCGAACCACCGCCACCAGTAGAAGTATTTTCTACTGCGCAGGTTCTCAAGCGCAATGGTCGCGGTCTTTTCACCACTTCGCTTTCAGAGATTGGTCCAGGACCATATGGCGAACGTATTAGGACGCGAGTTAACGATATGTTCCATCCACGTAATGTTGCGGGATGGCACACTCAATATGGATCGATCTATCAGGCAGATCTGATTGAAGCAAGAACTTTGGACGATACTTATGCTGACTTATCGAACTCCATCAACTTGCTTGACGAAGGTAAGTGGTACTCATATGACTCGGATGGATCAGGTAACAGAGCTAATATTAAGTTCCCAATTACATTAGATTCTGGAAATAACCCAATACAATGGTTTATTGATGAATTAGATACCATACGAGATAATGATGCTGGTTTGCCAAAACCACGGACACTGAGAAATGCTTACGTCAACGGCGACAGTGATGGACGGGGTAATACCTCCGCGTTGGGACTAAACGCTCCTAATCTAATTCAATACGTGGAGTTTCCTCTGTTGCCGATAGATAGCGACGGAACTATTCATAATCCTAGCGGAACTTCTTGAGAACGAGTATAAATAACATTATAATTTACGGAACCTAAAAATGTCACACAGTACAACCAGACTAATTTTATTAAACGGAACCATCGCAAATGATGGTACGGGAGACACACTGCGCGATGCTGCTGATAAGATTAATGGAAATTTCCAAACTCTTTTTGCATTATTAGGCGAATCAGACGCAGCAAGTGGTTACTTTCATTTAGACTCTGATGGTAATATCATATTCGGCGATTCTGATGTAGGATCATACACAACTAAGTTAGTTGGTGATGTCGCGACTGGTAGTAATAAAACAATCACTTTACCAAATACGACTGGTACTGTAGTTCTAAAAAATACTACAGATACCCTAACAAATAAAACATTAACCAATCCTAGGATTGGTATGGTCCACGACAGCAATGGTAATCAGATTCTAGAGTTAAATGGTGTTACTTCTTCAACTCATTTTCTGAGGATAGATAACGGCGACTCCGCGAGCGCAGTAAAACTTTGCGTTGATAGTGACGCTGCTAGTGGATTAACCAATGTGGGTATAGACATTACTCCATTAAACGAAGGCGTGGTAAGTATAAATGGACCAATCGTACAAGCATCAGAAACTATATCAACTGTAACTGGTGCTGCGGATCCTATGGTTCCTATAACATTTATTAATCAGGTAAACCCATCGGCAATTTCTTGTTCAGACGGAACAGTACTAGGGCAGATGAAAAAGTTTATAAACATTAGTACTGGATATTCTACTATCACTCCTTCTAATTTTGGACCAGCGACTTCCATGGTTCTTAGAGGAAAACGTGGAGTAGAACTAATTTGGGGCGGTTCAGAATGGATGGCCATGGGTCTAGACTCTGACGACAACTTAAAACTTATACCATAAGAGAGTAGGGAAATGGTAGCAACAGTATCAGATTTCTTTAAAAGAGATATTCTTGAAAAAATTTATGAATCTTATCAAAACATAGGTAAGACAGCAGGAACCGACTCTGACAGATATTATCTGGGTATCGGTCGTGCTGAAATTTGGGATTCAACTGCAACCACTGGTGAATTAAATCCACCAGTACCAAATCCCTCAACAAACGAAACATTGAAATTTCAGGAAAGTCTACAATCTGTAAAATTGGTACCAGACGTTTCATACGTTGTTCCTAGGTATAATTGGATTGCGGGAAATCAATACAGTGCTTGGGATAATAACTTTAGTTCTAATACCACAGTAGGTCCTTCTGGTGATATTCAACATCCATATTATGTGATTACAGATGATAACAGCGTCTTTGTTTGTATTCAGCAAGGTAAAGATGTTAACGGAAATGTCAATAACTCGCAAAATAAACCAATTGCTGGTGACCCCCCAACCCAACTCTTCGTTGGCGCACAAGATGGTTATGTTTGGAAATTCTTGTTCACTATCGGTGCTACAGAAACCAGAAAATTCTTGACTTCGGCATATTTGCCAGTTGAAAAAATCTTGGATTCTAGTCAGGGTGGACCTGCTGCAGATGAACTTACAACGACCAGAGCAAACCAGTTAGCGATTCAAAAGGCATCAATTGATGGACAACTTATTGGTATCGCAGTAGATTCTGGGGGATCAGGTTATACCAGCGTTCCTACTGTAACTATTGTCGGCGAACCGATAAGAGGCAGATCTCTTGGGCATAAATTTAGGTCTGGAGATTCAGCACAAGCAATTGCTAAAATAGCGAATGGTAGAATTTATGAAATCGTTATGAAAGATTCTTCTACTGCTCCATATTTTACCTTCGGTAAAAATTATAGGCATGCTAGTATTTCAGTTTCAGGAGGCGGTGGCACTGGTGCCGTTCTTCGTGCTATTATTGATGGCGATTCTGGCATGGGAAGCAATCCAGTAGTTAATTTGAATTCATCTGCTATTATGTTCAACGCTACTTTGACTGGCGTAGAAAATAACGACTTTACTGTTCGAAACGATTTCCGCCAAGTTGGATTGATAAAGAACCCACAAAAAGATTCAGCAGAGTTTGGTAGTTTTGTTGGAGATTCTGAATTCAGCGATTTGACTGGACAAGTATACAAGAAATTATTTGTACAGGGAACAAGTGGATTTGCTGCTAACTTAACTGGAGACCAAATACTTACTCAGACTACCAGTAATGCCTCTTGTATTCTAGATTATTTTGATGCTACATATGATTCAGTTACCGCAATTGCGTATGTTCATCAAACTAGAGAGACAGGATTTAAGAGATTCGATAGTTCTAATAATATTCAATTTTTTGAAGGAACAAGTGCTTTGGGTACTGGAACTATCGTTGCCAATCCTAGTGGTCCTAATCTGCGCCCAGCGGAAGTCGATAGATTTTCTGGTGAAGTTATCTACATAGACAATAGAGTGAAAATTACTCGAGACGATGAACAAACTGAAGACGTTAAAATCGTTATCGACCTGTAAGGAATAAAAAATGCCTAATCCGTTTACTAATAATACTTTAAAAAACGACTATAAGGACGACTTCCTTGATAGCGCAGGATACTATCGTATTCTGTTTAACAGCGGACGTCCATTGCAGGCAAGAGAACTTACTCAGTTACAAACGATTCTACAAAATCAAATTACCAAATTCGCACAAAATGTTTTCCTAGATGGTGCTGCTGTAAGTCCTAAAGGTGCTGGCGCGGGTACAGATCTTCGGTCATATGTTATTGTAGACGAATTGCTTGACGATGTTGAGGATTATCTCGGCGCAGTCTTTACAGGAAGCAGTACTCATTCTAATAAAACTACAGGATTGGTATTTGTTTGTAGTCACGTTGAAGTCGCGAGCGGAGACGATCTTCCAGTGTTGTACGGAAGATATATCTCACAAGCATCTTCTGGCGCTTCATCTACTGATAACGTCGCCAATACTTTGTCTTTCTTAGATGAAGAAACTTTGACCAGTCCTGGATTGGTTAATCTAAAAGTGCATAAGCAAGGACCAGGAGAACCAACCTCCACTGGTAGAGGTGTAATCTTTACCATGGGCAGCGTTGATTTCTTCACTCAAGGGCACTTCGTCATCGCGCCCAAACAACAACGTGCTATTTCTAAACACACTCCACAAGCAAATGCTGATGTTGGATTTGAAATTGTACAAGATGTTGTTACTGCTCTTGATGACGAGGCACTTTATGATAATCAAGGCGCAAGACCTAATCTTTCTTCGCCAGGAGCAGATCGCTATAGAATTCGTCTTCTACTAACAACCAGAGATGAAATCGCTGATAAACTTGACTTTTTAGAATTCGCCAAAGTTAGAGAATCTAAAATTGTACAAATTAAATCAGGTACAGATAATTTTAATCAAATAGAAAAAAGAGCGGCGACTAGACATTCCGAGAGCTTGGGCGATTTTATTGTACACAAGCATAATTTAGAAATTTCTGAATGGGATGATTCTAACGGAGATTCTAAGAGACTTCGATATTTCATGCCAGCACCTAATGATCTAGGCGAAAACCCACTTGCTTATTTTGAGGGATTCCGTCTAGAGCAAGAACTCGATCAAATCTTATATGTAGAAAAACCAATCAGCACAACAACTGATTCGGGCATGAATACTGGCGTTAGTTTTAAAAATTATCTAGGTGTTAGAAACGATTCTGCTAATTCCTTCTTAGGTAATTGGACTCCAAGTAACATCAATCTTCTTACAAAACATTATTTGTACAACAGCAGTGACTCTGTAATAGGTAATGCTAGAATTAAATCAGTAGTAAACACTGGATACTTAAAAGATAGTGATGGTAGTGGTGTTGCAACTGCAAGAGGATTACCTAGACAAAGAGAAACCAACTATCGCGTTCATTTGATGGATATTCAAATGAAAGATGGGTATAATTTCCGTGCTGTCTCTAAAATCGGCGAGTATGGCACTTTAAATTCTGAAGTGATTCGTCCACTTCTAGAAGATCAACAAAATTATATACAAGGACCAGAAGAAAATACTTCATTGTTTGAAATTTCTTCACACAGAGTTAAAAGTGTTAGTGACGTTAATGTAACCGTACAGAGATATTTTACTGATGCTACTGGAGCAGGAACATCAATAGGAATTACTGCTGCTGCTTCTGAAGAGTTTGTTGATAAAGGTCAATGGACAATTATTAACATTACTGATAATCAAGAAGAATATGTGCCTGCTGCTAATATTACTGGAACTGGTAATGTTGCAACTGTTACTGGTCTTACAACTGGCAAAACTTATGTAATCTATGCTTATGTTGAAAAAGGTCAAAAATCTGGCGGATTAGTTGCTGATACCAAGAAGTACACCGAAGGTTGGTTTAAACTACGAAGATACACAGATTCCGTTGGCGACCGTTTCTTGGTTACTGGTCAAGCAGATGGTACTGCTTTGTCTGGATTATATGATGGAGTAAGATTGCTCGAGGCATATGATTCTGATTCAGATGGATCAGTTATCACCAACAACATTGTATTTGATGGCGGTCAAAGGGATAACTATTATGGTCCAATTTATTTGACGCCAAACAGAGGCGTCAGTAATCTAGTCGATTCTGTTCTCGCTAAAATTGGATACTTCACTTGGACTAGAAATGACGGATACTTCTCGCCTAATTCATATTTGTTAACGGACGCGGCATCTGCAACCACACAGTATCCTGAATTCGATTATGGTGATATTCCAACGTTCCTTTCTAAATTAGACGGCGAACCTTACCCATTGCACCAATACTTTGACTTCCGTTCCAAAATGGATCCTCTTGCAAGTTCTATATCAGCAGCTGATTACAATGAAATGCCAAGGGATGGCGGTTCGATAAGTCATGGTACTACTTTCTATAATAAGAGAATTGATGCGATTAACTTAACGTATGACGCAGTTACCTTTAAACCAAGGATCAACGTTGTTAAAGGTGATGAATCACTCTCTCCTGGTGTTAGAGGTGCCATGGACAAAAATATGAGACTGTTTAACGTCTTGTTGAATGGTAACACCAAATCAATTAACGATCTTATGGTTTCTCAGAACCGTTATCCTCGATACACTATGCGCGATGTTGATCGTTTGAGAACTCGAGTCGGTAGATTGGAAGAAACTGTTGCTCTTTCGTTCATCGAACAAGAAGCGCAAAATTTAATTGAACAAAATAGTAACAATACAATTCGTTCTAAGACTGGATTCTTCGTAGATGATTTCAGTTACGGATTAGCACTTGCTTCCTCTGAAGTTGGACCAAACTTCATAGACGATGAGTCTTGGATTACACAAACACTCGACACTTTAAAAGGCGAAATTCAACCAAAGCATACTAAGTTCTGGAACGATTTCTATTGGGATTCTGCTAATGCTTACAACGGATCTACCCTTGGAGGACCAAGAGCAAGCATACCTCAGTTGAACAACGTTGTTAGGCGTGGCGATATGCTAATGCTTGACTATGTAGAAGTTTTGGATTCTGCCTTAACGCAAGAAGTAATTTCTTGGAGAACGCCATATTCTTATGAAGAGCGTGGATATTATAACGTAAACCCATTTAATGTGTTTGCTGGTGAAGGTAATCTTAAAGTCACCCCTTCAAGAGATTTTTGGGTTGACCATTACAGACTACCAGATCGAAGTGTTACTAACGAAACAATTTATATTAAACTTAATGATTTGTCAGCATATGTACCAAGAACTTGGACATCTACTTTCGTATCAACTAGAACTACTGTTCGTGATTTAGGCGGTCGTAGGATCAATGAGCAAGGGCGAGTCGAACGAGAAGTTGAACGAACAACCACTACTCGTCGACTTACGCAGAGAACTACGGAACGTGTTCGAACCAGAGTAGTAAGCGATCAAATCGAAACATTTGAAGATGATAAAATCATCGATGTTAGTACTGTGCCTTTTATAAGGAACCGTCGAGTTTTGGGTAAAGCAGAAGGTCTACGCCCAGACACTCGCTTCTGGTTATATTTTGATGGTATTAGAATGGATCAATGGGTTCTTAGCAGAACAGAGGGATCTTATACTACTCTCTTGGCTCAACGGGCGCATCAAACCCAATATCCTACGAGTTGGACGACTATAAAAAGACATCCAAACTCCCTAGGAGTTAGTAACGAGAACGCATTGTTTTCAGATGCTAATGGTAATTTGTATTTCGATTTATTTATTCCTAATACAGCAACCATACCTATTCCTAAATCTGACGTATTCCCTTATGAGGAAGAACTGGATACTTGGGTTAAAAAGGTAAAAGAAGGTGTTGCCCTTTATGGAGCAGGTTCGCCACAAGTTTATGACTACGCAGGTTGGAAATTCAGGATCGGCACTCGGGAAATAAAACTCCTTGATATTTCTTCAGGCATAAACGCGGACGCTCTTTCTAGAGCGAAAACAAAATATGCTGCTGCTGGTAGAGCAATTACTAGAAGAAAGGATATTATCAGCACGCGAGTAGTAAGGTCTGAAGATTACATTGATACAGTAAGTGGAATTCTTGAATCAGAAACTATTGACTCACAAACTACAGTAGTTTGGCAACCATATGACCCACTCGCGCAAACTTTCTCGCTTGTAGGATCTTCTATGACGGACGGTGCTTTTGTGACAAAAGTAGATATATTTTTGCGATCAGCACCACCTCCAGGCAAACCACAAATTCCAATACAACTACAAATTAGAGATGTGGTAAACGGTACGCCTGTAAATGCACCTATAAGTGAACAACATTGCGTATACAGATCTGCTGCTGATGTTTATGCTATAGTTAACAACATTCCCAATGTAACTGATCCTGATGAAGGAACTTTAAATGACATCTTGTCTAATCCAGTTACGTTTGAGTTCCCAGAACCAATTTACATTCGTGCGGGTAAAGAGTATGCTATTTGTTTGTTATCAGATTGCGATGATTACCAAGCATTTATTGCTACCACATACGACTTGATTATTGGTAGAACAGATAAGAGAGTTAGTAAGCAACCAGCGACAGGATCTTTGTTCCTGTCACAAAACGGTTCTTCATGGACTCCAAAACAGAATCAAGATTTGGCGTTTAGAATCTATACTGCGAAATTCAAAAATTCTGGTAATGTTAACTTCTACAATCAACCTAATTTTAGAACGCATCACAACTATGCTACTAGCATGAGAGTTGACTCTGATGACTTGAATAGATTCCGCGTTGATCATTTCTATCACAATCTTTTGGACGGTGATAAAGTCCTTATTGAGGGATTGGGCGCAGCAACTAACTATAATGGCGTTACTGGCGCATCGATCATGGATACTGCTAACGTAGTTGTTGATCCAGATATTACTGGATATTATGTTGCAATTGATGATGGATCTACGTTTACTAGCACAGGAAAATTTGGTGCTGATTCTGTGACTTCGCTTTCAGCATGTAACATAGATAGATTCAATTGGAACATATCCGATGTCAATTTTACAGGAACAAGTATCAGATATGAAGCCAGTTTCGTAAGCGGATTTTCTCATGGACAAGTTGGATTATCAACAGCAACTCAAGACACGCGATTTAACATTGATGATGCTGCTTCAACAGGAACTAATGGAAACGGTAGGTTTACTTTAACTCCGTTTGAAACAATCTACTTTGATAATCCAAGATATTTGGCCAACAGTGATCAAACAGTTAATCCGTCTCAATTGAACGGTCAACCATCTATTGTGGTAACCACTTCAATGCAAACTTCACAGGTATCCAACTTTGGTGGTCCGAGAGCACAGACTTTCAAATCATCGGGTTATGTTTCTGACGTGACGCCTATCATCGACATACAGGGTGTTGGTGCTATGATGATGAATTACCTGATTGATAACCAAGCTGATAATGGAGTAGCAACTACCATTAGGAATGCGCCAACGGATTATGTTGCTGAAACTAATCCGCTTTCAGGTACGACGCCATCTAAACACATCACTAAACCAGTTGTTCTGCCAGAGGCAGGTAATGGTTTAAGGATTATTATTAAGATGCACGTACCACCTCAAGCAGATTTCGACACATACTATAGAACAACTACAGGTTCGGATGACGACATTTATAGCAGAAACTGGATTCAACTTAGTGCAGAAAATGATCCATCTAAAGATCTCTATGTACAAGGTTCTGGCGAACTGTCTTATAGCGAATACCGATACTTGGTTGGCGGTGTAGATGGCGACTTGCCTGATTTCAGACAATTCCAAGTTAAAGTAGTTCTGAGATCTAGAAACAGTTGTCAGATTCCTATTATTAGAGACATCAAAGCGATTGCATTGATATGATAAATAGAAAAGGATATGTTACTGTTGAGGGGTACACTGGTCTAGTAAAGGACATGTCAACAGGAGCAATACTAAATACAAACAGTGAAGAGATTCGCCGAGCACGTGAATCTAAAAAGCGTATGCTCGAAAAGAGAGAAGCAGAACAGGCAATGCAAAACGACGTTGCCCAACTAAAGCAAGAGTTTTCAGAACTCAAAGACCTAATAAGAACAATGATAGAGAAGCAGCAGAATGGCTAACAATCAATTTCATGATAGCGATCATCCTCTATTTCAAACGACGGATACGTTTCAACAATTAATTAACGATCTTAACCATTTCGGTAATATTGTTGACTCGGATATGAAGTATCTGGATTCTGCTTTAGGACCAGAAACTTCAGGTTATTTGGGCAAGTTGAGGGGACTGGACGATTTTACTGCTAACACCGTCACAGACGCTTTGAACGAACTTGATAGCGACTTACACGGAGTAGGTGGCGGTAATTTTAAAGCAGATACGAATACAGCATATAAGACTGTAACTGACGCTATCAACGAGATTGAACGAGTGTTCGATGCTTCCTCTGGTGAGATTTTGTATCCTACTGGCGATGTTACTGAAACTGAAAATCGTTTATTGATCAGCACTGCGCAATCTGGTGGTCAAAGAATTGAACTCAGAGCAGGGCATAATATTTTCTTAGATGCAGTAAACGATGTTATCATTGATGCTGGCGGTGCTAATATTACTTTCAAAGATGATAGTGCCATTCGTTTCGATTTTCAAATGGGAGCGAATCAAGAGATAGATGTTCCGACGGGTAATTTAACTGTTGACGTCGCCGGAGATATTACTCTTGATGCAGGTGGTGCTGACATTGACATGCAAGTTGCTACAGTATCTAGAGTTAAACATTCTCTCGGCGCAACTAACACTGTAACAGTAAACGGAAACTACACCGTTGACGTTGCCGGAAATGTTGTCATTGATACTAGTACTGGTTCTCTTTCTCTTAAAGATGATGGCGCAAATGCTATAGTCTACTCCTTAGACCCAGCAGGAACTAACACTGCGACTGTAACAGGAAACTTAACATATGATGTTTCCGGCGACATCACTCTTGATGCTAACGGTGACGACTTTATATTTAAAGATGGAACGACTGAGCGATTTAGATTAAACGCTGATGCTGCTCCTAATATGACGATTACAGGAACCGCTGCTAGTATTACTAATACAGCAGGCGATTTCACAATAAATGCTTATCAATCTTTTGTCCTCAATACAAATGCTGGAACCAAGAGTTGGGACATTGATACTGATACCATCACTCATACTGGAGATGCCATACTTGATGTTTCGGGAGATATTACACTTGATGCGGATGGTGGTGATGTATACCTGAAAGACGGTGGAACCACAAACTATCAATTTGCTACAAATGGTACGATATCACGTACAGGTGATCTTATATTTGACATATCTGGTGATATTACACTGGATGCGGACGGAAACGACATCGTATTCAAAAATGGCGCAGGTGCTGATCAAGTAACGCACACTCTTGCAGACAATGCTGATTACTCAGTAACATATCCTAGTAATGTAACACATACGCAAAGTGCTGGTAGTTTGACGTTTGATACTCCTGGCGATATTACGTTAGATGCTGATGGTGCAGATATCTTCTTCAAGGACGCTGGCACTACTCGTATTCAACATACCATGGGCGCAACTAATACCGTTGCGGTCACAGGAAACTACACCTTAGATGTTTCTGGTGATATTGCATTAGATGCTGATGGCGGTGATGTTTTCTTAAAAGATGCTGGTACTCAATTTGCTGCTTTTACAAATACTTCTGGTAATTTGATCCTAAAATCTGGCACAACTACTGCAATGACATTTTCTGGCGCGAATGTTACGGTTGCAGGTAGTATTACAATGCCTTCAAGTGGCACTGGTTCGCCAATCACTACAACAAAAACAGTAGACGGCGCATTATCAGATATTAATAGTAGAATACCAAATGTGTACGACCGTAATGGTATATTACTGAATCCATTGCCGTAAGGACTGGACATGACTGCTTTTAGTACAGTCCCATTAAAACTACTAAATTCTAATGGCGACTTGAAACAATTAACATCCGCAGAAGAACTAGTTCTTTCTGAACTTGGATGTCTCAAAATAGTTTCACAATATGATTCAGCAGGTGCGCGATACAGTGGATCTTTAACAACCACAAACACTGCTTTAGATTCAGATGTTGGTCCTGCACAATTTACAAACACATTCTATAATCAACCAGTCGGAACACACCCAGCATCTTCATTGTCTATAGGATCTGTTTCATATCCTCTCAGACAAATGCTAGACTCTGTTGATGATTTGCCTTGGAACAGTTCAACTGTAGACGTAGTCGCGACTGATAGCGATGGCGATCTGTATGTAATGGATTCTGCTTCTTTCGAGACACTCAGTATAAGAATAGCAGAGCAATCCGTTTCCAATGAATTCCCTGGATCTTTTAGACTTTCGAAAAACCCACCTGCTACTGGTTGGCAAATTTGGCTTCCAAACATATACACTGATACAAAATCCTCTGGCGGTCCAACTGAAACTTATAGTATCTGGAGAAAAGAATCTTCTAGTTTAACTGAGACAATAAATCCGTTAAAACATAACGGTGGGATTAATTTTCAAGAGTCGACAGATAGCGAAACATCAATACTTGCTGCCTCTATGATCAAATATGGGTTTGAAAAAGGTGGTATTGGCGAGTGTCAATTGAGAACATCTGCTCAAGGTGCGCCAACTGCTTCTGGAACTTGGGAAGCACGCGGTACAGCAGTAGACACTCGGTACACAACACAAAATCTTCAATATACCAGTGCATATTTTTCTGGTCCTCAGTTTACAGGCACTTTTTCTAGTCAATTTACTGGTGTATATGTTGGGTATTCTACAACAGTTACTCCAGCAAATTTTAGTGGTGTTCGAACTGTAAACTTTTCAGGTACTAGAGCACAACCAGCAAACTTTGCAGGAACAAGGACTGTAGGTGGCACTACAGAATATTCTGGTGTTAGAGATGTAAACTTTAGTGGTGTTCGAACTGTAAACTTTGCTGGCGTTAGAGACGCAACTTTCTCTGGTGTTAGAACTGTAAGTTCTGTTTCGCCTGTGCCAGCACAGTTTTCTGGACCTCAACCAGCAAACTTTTCTGGAGTTAGAGATGTCACACAACCTGGAAATTTCGTAGGTGGTGTTGCCATTTATGGTGGAGATAGACAATTTCAGTGGGTTGGGACCAGATCAGTATTGCCTGCATTTGGTGGATATAGAAACCCCTTTGTAGGATTCTATACCAGTAGCTACCAATATTTTACAGGAAATTATGCTGGTCCTCTCAATGACGCTGGATATGGACCAGACTCCCCTATCAATCAATTTTCTGGTGTTGGATATTGGGCAGGAACTAGAGTTGTTCCCCAACCTGGAAATTTTGCTGGTGTTGTAACAGCACAGTTTACGGGCACAGTAGCATCGAATTTTGCAAGTTCACAACCAGGAAACTTTTCTGGGCCACAACCAGGAAACTTTTCTGGGACACAACCAGCAAACTTTGTTGGTCCACAACCAGCAAACTTCGTTGGCGGTACAGGAAGTTTTACTGGTGTTGCAACTTATAGCGGTACTAGAAGTTCAAATTTCTCTGGTGTTGCCCAAGTTAATTTTTCTGGTGCTAGAGCAGCAAATTTTTCTGGAAGTAGAACTTATTCTACAAGTTACACTGCTCCTAGTAACTTTGTCTCTCTTCCTATCAACTTCGCCTCTGCTCCAGCGAACTATACAGGTGGTGTTGCCATTTATGGCGGAGATAGACAATTTGAGTGGGCTGGGACCAGATCAGTATTGCCTGCATTTGGTGGATATAGAAACCCCTTTGTAGGATTCTATACTTCTTCTTATCAATATTGGTCAGCAAATTATGCTGGTCCTCTCAATGACGCTGGATATGGACCAGACTCCCCTATCAATCAATTTTCTGGTATAGGGTATTGGTCTGGTACAAGAAATTTTTCAGGAATTAGGAATTTTTCAGGCGTTAGGAGTTTTTCTGGTAGTAGAACTTATTCTACGAACTTTGGCGGAAGTGTTCCTTCAAACTTTTTAGGACCACAACCAACAAACTTTTCTGGTGTCAGGCCAGGGAATTTTAGTTCTCCTACGAACTACTCAGGAACAAGAGTTGTTCCTGGAAATTTCTCAGGCACAGTTATTGTTCCTGGTAATTTTGCAGGTCCACAACCAGGAAATTTCGCAGGTACTATCACCCAGAACTTTATTGGTTACTATTCAGGACAATATACTGGTAATTTCACTAGTCAATTTTCTGCACAATATAGTGCCCAATACACAGGAGAAACTTTGGTTGCAGTTAGTGCAGACATTGAAACTTATACCTTATATGTAAGAGTAGGTGTATAATAATTTTATCATAGGAGATTATGATGGCAACAAGAAAATGGTTAGATAATGCTTTTTGGCACAATGATGAGAAAGAAATCGCTGAAGCGATTTTAGTTATCACTGATGATGAAGGGCGCAACATAAACCAAGTAGTAACTGTTCGCAAGTTCGACCAGAATGAAAGCATTAATCCTGATTGGGAGGAACTTATCTCACAGGTTTCTGTCGAACAAATAGATAAAAATACTGCTGAAAGAAAAGAAAGAAAAGAAAAAGAAGCAGAAATTCATGCTCAACGTAAAAAAGCAGAAGAACAGGCAAGAGAACTTGAACAACTATTTGATGCTAAAATTAAAATTTTAGAAATTGATCAAATAAAGAATACTGAGAATAAAGAATTGAAGTCTAAACTTAGACGGGCAAAGAACGTAGTAGAGATGAATCTCTATGCTCAATTAATAATGATGGAAGAACTTGGTATTGCGGTTGTAAAAAGTGAATAATGGATATTTGATTGTTGCTTCAAATGAATACTACTATTATCCTTGGGCATGCATGCTCATGGAAGAAATAAAAGATTGGTATCCTGAAGCAAAAATTTGTTTTGTTACTGAAGAGAAATTTCTTGACGGTAGGGAAAAAATAGCAGATCATTTATTAATCGGTCCAAGTCATCGAAGAACTAAAATGTGGGGGATGGCTAGATCTCCCTTCGATAAAACGTTTTACATGGACGCCGATATGAATATTATTGGTCCTGGGATTGAAACGGTTTTTGATGAACTTGGAGACAATGATGTACTATTCCCGCAAATAACTCCAGAAAGAATGTACATGTTTAATGGAGGAGATTTCCCAGGAGGAGAGTTCAAACTTTGCGGTGCTTGCTGCCTTTATAATAGTTCTAAACCTCGTGTAATGCAGTTTATGCAATACTGGTTTGATTTATTTGTGAAGCAACAAGCAAAAGAATGGTGGCCCACAGACGAAGCAGGAAACTGGGATACACATAACTATCCCCACGAGAATCATATATGGGACCAGTTTACTCTTTGGTGGATGACAGAAAAGATGCCAGAGTGGAAGGATGTAAAGGTTTCCACGTTTGAAAAAGATTATCGGTGGAATTATTGGGCATTAACTGATCGAACTAAAGAACCTCTTACTGATGACGTTGTTGTCTTCCATCGATCATGCCAAGCTGATAGAGAAGTCTATCAACCTTCTTCTGTATAAATAGATTAATAAATTCATCAGTATAGCAGATAGTCATGGCAAAACCATACGAACTACCTATAGTCCAAAAAGACGCTTCTGGTAATCTCCAGAGAGCGACTGCTACCAATGAAAACTATTTGGCGTTCAAGGCAGGAGTCCATCTAGCAGGAACAGCAGATCATGGTGGTACACTTAGATCTTCTTCAGTTTCTAATGATACGGCGATTGGTTCTTTTACCAACACTTTTTATAATGAGCCAGTAGGTACTCATCCTGGATCTTCTCTTAGCATTGGTTCTACAACCACTACCTTGTACCAACGTTCTGGAAGTGCTAGTATAACTCTAGACGATACTGTTAATTTTCGTCGCCCAGTATATGAAACTTCTGCACAAATTCACGACTTTGATAATGACCAAATGCATGATCTTTCACATGCACTGAGGTCTATATTAGTAAGTAATGAATATCCTGGTTCATATAGACTTGCCTCTTCAGCACCTAGTGGAGATTGGTCTGCTCATCTAACAAATATTTTTTCAGATACTACCACTGATGGCACAGTAACTAACTACACTATTTGGGAAAGACAAACAGGCACAGCGCCAACTAAGTGTAATGCCATACACATTAAACGTGGTAGTTATGGCGCATATCCTCTTGCTGCCTATGACGGCGGTCTTGAGGCGATGTCTGATACCGAACAATCCACAACATTCGGTCAAATCCTAAGCAGACATTTCGTTCACGGAGATGTCGGAACATATGAACTACGTTCGTCAGCGCAAGGTGCTCCTGTCGCTACAGGGACTTGGGAAGCACGTGGTACAGCGGTAGATACTCGATATACTACTGCATCTCAGAACTATGCTGGTGATAGAAGTTATTCCTCTCAGTATACTGGACCTCAAAATTACAGCGGTGTCAGAGATGTTAACTTCCTTGGCGTCAGAAATGTTAACTTTGGTGGTGTCAGAGATGTTAACTTCCTTGGCATCAGAAATGTTAACTTTGGTGGTGTCAGAGATGTATCTTTTAGTGGTCCTCGAGCAGCGAATTTCACTGGACCGCAACCAGCTAATTTCGTTGGACCTCAACCAAATAATTTCGTTGGACCTCAACCAATAAACTTTGTTGGACCCCAACCAGCAAACTTTACTGGACCTCAACCAGCAAACTTTGCTGGACCGACACCAACCAACTATGGTGGCGTCAGAAATGTTAACTTTGGTGGCGTCAGAGATGTTAACTACCTTGGCGTCAGAGATGTTAACTACCTTGGCGTAAGAACTATAAATTACCTTGGTGTCAGAAATGTTAACTTTGCTGGTTTTGTTAATGTAAACTATGTTGGACCTCAACCAGCAAACTTTGCAGGCACTGCATCTCAACCTGGAAATTTTGCTGGAGTTGTAACTGTAAACTTTGCTGGCACTAGATCTGTAGCTCAACCTGGAACTTTTGCAGGTGGTGTTGCCATTTATGGTGGAGATAGGCAATTTCAGTGGGTTGGGACCAGACGAGTATTGCCTGCATTTGGTGGATATAGAAACCCCTATGTAGGATTCTATACCAGTAGCTACCAATATTTTACAGGAAATTATGCTGGTCCTCTCAATGACGCTGGATATGGACCAGACT
>Ga0129351_1000110_pt1 | contig 26745 bp, 43 predicted proteins | sample CPBDNA_8_FD_94423 | JGI IMG/M metagenome (GOLD analysis project Ga0129351, IMG submission 94423) | Freshwater to marine salinity gradient microbial communities from Chesapeake Bay, USA - CPBay_Sum_27_0.2_DNA | ecosystem: Environmental > Aquatic > Marine > Coastal | place: USA: Chesapeake Bay... | reverse complement strand
TCAGCTCTAATTATCATGTGTTTATGCTTCAACATAGCCGTTCCTTTTTGGTTTCTATTTAGTCCACTGAACTATGAGAGGTTGACTAATATTGATAAATACTTTATATTATAATATTAAAGGGTGTTGACACATGACAAAGACATTTAAAGATTATCTAAAAGAAGCTATTGTAGCTTCAAATTACCACTGTAAAGATTGTGGTTGCCAAATGCACAACTGTAAACCAGAATGTCAATGCGAACACGATTCACACGATGAAACAGGTAGTTGGTGGGTAGACAAAAATGGCAACGGCGTACATGATATGGATGAAGAAAGTGCTGGCAATCCAGAACTTGATAAATTATCAGAAGGTGATGATCGTATCATGTTTAAGGGCAAAGAAATAGACACAGATACTATCGAGTACGATATGCAAGATATTAGTGATATAATCTTTGAATTAGAAATAGGCGTTAAGTACACAGATGGTACAGAAGTAGAAGATGGAGATATGGACGAGTTACAGGAACTTCCTGAATTAGTTGATTGGGTTTATCAAGACTATATGGACGGACAAGCCGACCAAGCAGACATGTATAGAGATGCACAAAGGCACGGTGATTTTGAATCAACAGAACTTGATAGAATTAAAGAACTTGCTGGTGCAAGTATTGACGAAACATATGATGACGATGATGACTTCTACGAAGCATACGGTGAGATGTGGTGGAATGAAGATGACGATCCAATAGACGAAGCAGAGTACCAAGGACGTAAAGTTAAACTTGGTAAGCCTATGCAAGGTGACGTTAAGAAGTTTAAGGTATATGTAAAAGATCCTAAAACAGGAAATGTTAAAAAAGTAAACTTTGGACACGGTGGCTCAAGTGTTAAAGGTAAAGCAATGAGCATTAAGAAGTCTAATCCTGCACGTAGAAGAAGTTTCCGTGCTAGACACAACTGTGACAATCCAGGTCCACGTACTAAAGCACGTTACTGGTCATGTAGGAAATGGTAAAATGTTACTAAACGAAATATTTAATAATCCAATAGATGATTCAATGCCTTTTAATGTCATTGATGATGTACACTTTCATATGTTAAATGATGAAGGCTTTTATCGTAAGCACTATATGCCATGTATGGATAAAATGCGTAGCGAAACAAACGAAAAGGTAATCCAAGGACATATTATGCCCTTATGTGATAAAGCATTAAATCATTATTGTTTAAAGTACGACCTTAATAAACTGCCTGAAGAGCTTATGAATGCACAAGAAAAGTCAGACTTGGCTCATAAAGTATTAGATCATGAAAGAAATCCTAAGGAAGAACTAGATGCATCTCCGAGAACTATTTGAAGCTGACGGCAAAATAGCAGTATTTGCTTTTGGGAGGATGAATCCTCCAACTATTGGACACAAAAAACTTGTAGACAAAATGGCTGGATATCCAGGAGACCATTTTTTATTTTTAAGTCATACACAAAAGCCTAAAACAGACCCACTATCATTTGCAGAAAAAGTTTTCTTTGCACAAAAGAGCTTTGGGTCTCATGTAACCGTAGGCAACAAAGATGTAAAAACAATTATTCAAGCAATGCAACATTTACAATCTCAAGGTTACAACGAAGTTATATACGTGGCGGGTTCAGATAGAGTTGAATCATTTACAAAACTACTTAATACATATAACGGCAAAGATTATGAGTTTGACAGCATTGATGTTATAAGTGCAGGCGAACGTGATCCTGATGCAGAAGGTGCTGAAGGCATGAGTGCAAGTAAACTTAAAGCCGCGGCACGAGAAGATGACTTTGAAACTTTTAAACAAGGTGTTGCAGGTGACGAAAGACTTGCACAAATGATGTTTAACAAGGTTAGAGCAGGCATGGGTGTTAATGTTGTTAACGACAGTGTATCAGAAGAAGACCTAGACGAATTAAATCTATTTAAACGTACAGACAATACAAGTGTCAAAGAACAAGATCCAAATAAAATGAAAGTATTAGATTGGATTGCAGATAGAGAAGACGGTAAAGAACACTTTTTGAGTTTTTATCGTAAAGGTGCGGCATGGAGTGGTAGATTGTTATTCATCAAACCAGAAGCGGCGGAAAAATTTAGACGCAAGGTTGAAGATAACGAAGAACATCAGGATAGAATTAAACAAGCTCTAACAAACATTGAAACTACATCTAAACTATTTGCGAGCCTAGGCATTAAGCATGATATAAGACGGGCTGACTAATATGGACATTAAACGTTTAAAAGAGCTGGCCGGTGTCAACGAATACAAAGGATACACACCTTACACATTAGAAAACATTAGTAAGACTGCTAGTGAGAAACGTAAGATAGAAAGAGAAAAAAAGATTAAACCAGGCGATAATGATTGGTTTAAACTTTGGTTTAGTTTACCACACATGACTGGTGGTGGTTTTAGAGGACGTAAAAAATGAAATATCATACTTTAAAAGATATTGAAAACAAAGTTCCTAAGCCAGGCAGTTTCAAACACTTCCTTCGCATACAAGAAAATGGTGGTCGTGTTGTAAAAGGTGTTAACACTACAGCAGACGTTGGTGTAGATGCCATTAAAAAGCAAGCCGCTAAGTTTGGTAATACTGTAGACAAAGATGGACGCCCACCTACACTATCAAAAAAAGTAAAAGGCTCCAAAACCAATGTATTGTTCAATCTAGGTATGACAGAATCGGTTGACAAAGCCGATGAAAGTGTGTTATACTATGCTAAGATGGCAGAGAATTTGGGCGAATTAGCAAGTACAAGTAAAGTATACGTAGACATGGACGGTGTACTAGCAGACTTTTTTGGAGAATGGCAAAAGTTAATAGGTAAGGATTGGCGTAAGGTCAAAGACATTGAACCTGCACTACAAAAGATTAGAGACAAAGATAACTTTTGGTTAGACTTGCCATTACTACCACAAGCAAAAAACTTACTAGGTGTTATTAAAAAAGTAAAAGGTAGTTATACTATCCTAAGTAGCCCACTACCAAACGATCCTAATTCAGAACCACACAAGCGTGAATGGATTAAAAAGAATTTAGATTTCTTTCCACCAGAGAACGTTATTATTACACATGACAAACCTAAATATGCTGTTAACAGCGACGGTACACCTAACATATTAATCGACGACTTTGGTAAAAACATTGCTAGTTGGGAAGCGGCTGGTGGAGAAGGCTTTAAACATAAAGATCATAAGTTCGAACGCACAGCAAAAGCAATCAAACAACATATGTCAGAGCCTGTAGATGAAGCATTTGATACGAAAATTAATTGGGAAAAAGATCCTGAAGACCATGGCGATGTTGATGCATATATTGCATACATTGGTTATAAAGAAGTAGGGATTCAATATTTCTTTGAACCTATTAATGCAGGAGGCGTTATTCTACCTGGTTTAGATATAACATTTGAAGTGAATGGTGCTACTAAGAAAACCGGTGGTGGAGATGCAAGTACAATATTTGGTGCAGTAATCAATCACATTAAACAATTTATAGAACAACACAGTGAAATTGATGTTATACAATTTAGTGCAAGTAAAGAACAAGGACTTTCACGTACACGATTATACAGTGCTATGGTAGATAAATTATCAAAAGGAACTGATTGGATAAATGCTAAAACTATATCTAAAGCAGATAAAAGTGTAAAAGATGCAGACATGTTTAAACTTGTAAGAAAAAGTGCTGTAACTGACAAAATGGTAGGCATAGAAGAACGTAAACTTACCAAAGGCGAAGAAAAGAAAAAAGAAAAAAACGTCAAGGGTATGAAGAAGAATAAAGGCGACTTTGAAAAACGTTATGGCAAAGATGCAGAAGCAGTTATGTACGCAACAGCAACTAAAATGGCAAAAGAGTCGTTGCTATGGAGTATTGAAACAGGAAAAGACCTTAACGAATCTATAGATAAAATTATTCAAGTACTTGAAGAAATGGATCGTAGAAGTTTTCTTAACAAAGCAGGAAAGGTTGGAAAGCTCGCAGGTGCGGCGGCTATTGCTAGTTCATTGCCGAAATTTGCAATGGCAGATAATAAATTAATTGTAAAAGCAGACAACGGCAAGATATATGATATATCTAAGTTTCCAGGAACTTTACAAGAAAAAGTTAAAAGCTTCAAAGAAGCAATAGCTAAGGTATATGCAAAAAATAATACTGCTGTGCCAAGTTTTAAATTTTACCTTAATGATAAATTTATAGGATCTATAGATCATACAGGAAATGTATATAAAGAAAACTTTGCTGACGGTAAAGTAAAAGGCAAAAGCAGACCTGGTAGAGTAAAAAAGTCAGGTGCTAGTTGCAGTAGTAGTGTAACTGAGCTACGTAAGAAGGCTAAGAATTCATCAGGCGAACGTGCTAAGATGTATCACTGGTGTGCGAATATGAAGTCAGGCAAGAAAAAATGAGATCACAAGAATTTGTAACAGAGCTAGTGTCTGGCACAGAAAATAAAGAACATCTTATAAATCGTGCTAACAAAGTTGCTGACATCTGTGCTACTATGGGCGACCGGCCTTTGTTGTATAGACAGGTTCGTAATACGGGTATGTACGGCGACAAAGCACTTATTATCAAAGCCACACCAAGAAGCATATACAAAGACGAAAAATTATTAGGTACCGGAAACTTAGTACAACCTCATGTGTTGAACAAACTTGGTATTGAGCATCCTGTGTTTAGTACAATGGATCCACATCCAGGCACACAAGGCAAGTTTGGAGCAAACTATTTTATGGTTCCAATAGGAGAATACAAAGTTTACAGTAGTCCGCAAGTAAAAGACTTAGGTTCAGATACCTCATACAATGATAAAGATCGCAAAATGTTTGCGCCGCCTAGTGATGAAGAGGTTGCAAAGTTTGATGCTGTTGTTGACACTTACAAAGAAGGTTGGCCAAGTGCAGGTTTTCCAAATGAAGTTATACTAGACTGTGAACAATATTATATGATCAATGTAGGCGAATTTGTTAAAAAATATGCTGGTGAAAAGGCTAGACAAATGTACACTAGAGATCCAGACAAGTTTAGCAAAATAAAAAATGATATAAACAAAGAATTATTAACCAGTCGTTTTAAAACATACAACGATATGGCTTGGTATCTACGTAACCCAGTAACAAACTTGTTAAAGGCAGAGTAGATGAAGTCGGGGAGAAAATAATGAGATACACAGAATTTAAACAATTTGACGTTAAGTCTTTCCTAAGCGAAGGAACAGAATACAATTTATACTTGCAATTGAAAGAAAGCACTCCGCAACAATTACAAGAAGGTATTGCAGATAGTTTAAAAAAACTTCCTAAGAACTTATTATCAAAAGTAACACCTATAATTAAAAAAATTCCAAAGACTGCTAAAAATTTAACATTAATGGCAGTACTGTTAGGCACTATGGTAAACGCAGTAGCGGCAGGTGATATGCAAAAAGTAGACACTCCATTAGATAAACTTAATAACATGACAACAATGAGTGCAACCATGGACACAGGTAACGATATAGGTCCTGGACAAATGGCGCCTAAGAATATAGATGTAATAAAAATGCCAACTCCTCCACCAGCACCTGGTGCTGATACTCCGGACGGCACAAACGACAATGGTGTAAGCACACAAACAGATAAAAACGGTAACCGTACAGTATCTAGTGGAGCAGGAACATATACTTTTTCAGGAGATGGTAACCTGTTAAAATACGAAACACCTAAGATGGGAGGTCTACAGCAAACACACGATATTGCAAAGAAGACTGTAACAGTAGACTTTGGTACTACTATTAAAGGGGCTGGTATAGATCAAAAAGCAACTTATGATATGAGTGGTAAACTTATAAGTGCAGATAATACCTCTATAAGTTCCGGAGATATGTCTGTTAGTATTGATAAGGATAAAGGAAAAACAGTAGATATTAAAACTTTGTCTGGTACGAAACATAGCCTTAATGATAAAGATCCAAAAAAGTATGATAAACTTGCGGCTATGAAAAAAGATATGGATCAGTCTCAAGCTGATTTTAAGAAAGCAAATACTGCTACTCTTAAAAAAATGGGTATAAGCAGATAGAAAAAAGGTAAATACTAGCATGTTAATAAGAGAACTTTTTATAGAAGCAAAGAAAGAAATGTGCCCAAAAGCATGTTGCGGACAGCCTGTAACGGAATGTAAATGCGGTCCAGACTGTAAGCATTGTGACTGCTATGCTAAGAATAAAGCAATGAAAGAAACAGCAACACAAGGTGGTACACCAGGTGGAACCCATGCCGGACATGTGACTGTCGGCGCTATACACTCTAACAATGCTAAACGTGACAAAAACGGTGTTCCTAAAGCAAAACAAGCACTAAACAAAGATGGTACTGCAAAGAACGGATTAGACATGGGCGGTAGTGGTTTACTTAGCGGTGGCTCAATAGTTAAAAGAAAAAAATAGGATAATACGATGAGAGAAAAAGATTTAAAAGAAAACGGTCTAGCTGACATGGCATACAAGGTTGAAAGAGACCATGAAGTGCAAATGGCTAGAGGTGATCTATACAAAATTGCCAAGTACGGTATTAAACTACACGAAATGCTTAAAGGCGTAAGTGAAGAACAAGGACTTGAAGGTTGGGTACAAGCAAAGATTACTAAAGCCGCAGACTATTTAGGTAGTGTATATCATCATCTAGACTATGAACAAAAATTTGACGAAGTTTCTGAATCTAAAAAAGCTAACATTAAAGAAGAAGAAGAAGCTACTATGACAGTTACTAATGTCGATAAGAATACAAATTCAAAAGCATGGCAAAGATATAAAGCAGGCGATCCAAAATACAAGTACGACAAAGATGCAGTTCCTGACAAACCAAAAACAAAAACTACAGATTCAAAATCATATGCAGATTATTTGCAATCAAAATTAAACGAAGCAAAAGGTCTGTGTGCTGATTGCGGTAAGCCAAGTTACACTACACTTGACGAAGAAAAGCAAAAAGGTGTTGACGGCAAAGTATGCTGGAAAGGCTACAAGCGTATGGGAACTAAGAAAAAAGGCGGCAAGACTGTAGACAACTGCGTTAAGATGTAGTAATGCAGAGCTTCGAATCATCCATAGATGATTGGATACAAAACTTTTTAAGCAAACCCTCTAAAACATTTAATAACTTACCTCCATGTCCATATGCTAAAAAGGCTTGGTTAGACAATTCTGTTCTAACACATTGGCTTGACGGTTCATTTGAATTAGACGTGTGGATACGTGCAGAAATAGAAAACTATACATATCATTGGCCTAAAGGCAAAGAAGTAGTTGTATTAGGGTTCGACTACGACCGTATAACTGCAAACAATTTAAGTAAAATTATCGACGATACTAAACCTATGTTAGACAAACGTGGGTATGTTGCACTAGAAGACCATCCACTTGATCCTGAAGAAGTACAAGGTGTAAAACTAAATCATGGAAAATATGGCTTAGTGCTTATACAAGAAAAAGAAAAGTTAAATACTGCAAGGGCATGGCTAGAAAAGAAAGACTACTATAAGAACTGGCCGCAAGATTATAAAACAGAGGTACAAGAACGGTGAGTGATATATATGCTAGAATTGATCTATCGAAAACAAACTATAGAATGTCTAAATCGGCTGTACTGTTTGAGAATCCTCCAGTAGAACAATTACAAGAAATATACGATCATTACTGTAAGTACAAACAATTTGAAAGTGTAATGCCTTTGTTTAATGAAGACTTATGTGCACCACGTAGTGATATAATTGGATACTACAGTAATAAGAACCTAGTCGCATTTAGCTTTTATCATAACTTCAATAAGCACAATGTAGAAGCAATACAGTTCGCATGGAACTACAAAAACCCCAAATTATTCCTAGGTTTAAAGAGTCTACGCCACGAATGTGCATATTACAAAGCCAAAGGTGTTAAGTACATATACGTTGGCTATGCAGATGAATATAAGAAGCAAATTAACGGTTTTGAAATTTGTCCGCCAAGATAATGGCAAAATAACACTTGACAACGTCCCTAAAATAATGTATAATATAGATTAAATTAAAGGAGAATCTTATGAGTGATAGAGTATACGGTGGCGACGAGAAGGCTAAACTAGAACGTTTGGTTAACGAAGGCGCAACAGTGTTACGTGAAATTGAAGATCTAAGCACAGGTCTTAAAGAAACAGTAAAAGCAGTAGCAGAAGAACTGGATATTAAACCAGCTCTTATTAACAAAGCAATTAAGGTTGCACACAAAGGCGATTGGGAAAAAGTTGCTGATGAGTTTGACGATCTAGAAACACTTGTTGTTACAGTCGGCAAAGACAAGCCGTAATGCAAAAGGTAAAAGATTTTTGGATCAACAGTTACAAAAGTGACAAGATTGCTTTTGGATTCGAATTAATAAGTTTTGTATTTACAGTTATGGCAAGTTTAACCTTGGCATTTAATGCTGTAGATCCTAATATGCTTATTATCTATCCGTTCTTTTTTGTAGGATCGGTTACACAATGCTACGCGGCTGTACGCAGAGGCGCGGCATGGGTAATGTTATTAACAGGTTACTTTGCTGTTATTAATGTATTTGGATATGGAGTTGCGGCACTATGGTGGTAAAACCCTATCAACCATTAGCATGGTTTAGTACGGCATGTCTACTAGTTGCCGCTACAATGGCCGCTTTTAATTTATACCCTTATTACATTTACGCATTTATTGTTAGTAATGGACTTTGGGTATTAATAGGCCTTTTGTGGAAAGAAAAAAGTTTAGTAGTATTAAATGCAGGATTAACCGTAATTTATGTTGCGGGTTTGCTGTTTTAATAAATAATAGTAACGCCAAAGGCAATTGCCAGGCATGTAGAAGGTTAAGTTGGCCACAAGCAACGTAGGAAAATATGAAGTTAAGTTGTAGTACACTATACATCTCGCACCCCACTGCTATTCGGCATGGACCATTAGGGGTAAACAAACAATCTAGACAATCTATTGTTGAACATTTTCTTAAATTAAAAGATGAAAGTCAGCCTACTAACGAGTCTTGGAAGACCGGGCATGACATACATCTTGATCATGACATACTTAATCCTTTATTAGATCAAATACATTTATGGTATTGCCATAATGTTGTAGGGCCGCGAGGTCCTAAGTTCATAACTGATCAAATATGGCATGACACTGGTAACTTAGATATTGATGCAGAAGTATGGTTCCAAGAGAGCTTGCCCGGACAAGGTTGTCCACAGCACGAACACGGTACACTGAGTCGTTGTAGTTGGGTTTACTATTTAGATGTAGGAGAAAGTAACAATCCACTTACATTTGTTGAAATGCAAGAGTCCAAAAACGAGATCTTTCCGGTTGACGAAGTCAACTTACCAGTGTATAATGATATGGTAGTCATGTTTCCTAGTACCATACATCATAAAGTATATCCTGTAAACACAACAAGATATATTTTAGCAGGAAACATTAATGACATTACTTATAGGGAGAATTAATTGAGTTACGTAGACGCATTATTTGATAGAGACAGTGACATTGTACGTGTTGTAGAACGTAAAGACGGCAAAAGAAAGTTTACTGAGTATCCGATCAAATATACATTTTATTACGAAGATCCAAAAGGTAAATTTAAAAGCATCTACGGCGATCCTATTAGTAGAATTGTGTGTAAGAACACAAAAGAGTTTCGTAAAGAACTTGCTATTAATAAAGGCAAGAAGATGTTTGAAAGCGACATCAATCCTATATTCCAATGCCTAAGTGAAAACTATCTCAATCAGGACGCACCTAAACTAAACATTGCATTTTTTGATATTGAGACTGACTTCGATCCAGAACGTGGCTTTGCTGATCCGGCTGATCCGTTTATGCCAATCACTTCTATAAGTGTTTACTTGCAGTGGATGGAAACAATGATTTGTTTAGCAGTTCCACCCAAGACACTTACTATGGAACAAGCAAAAGTAGAATTAGAAGGTATTGACAATGTAATGTTGTTTGAAAAAGAAAGTGAAATGATTGATACTTTCTTAACATTAATTGAAGATGCTGATATTTTATCAGGTTGGAACAGTGAAGGTTATGATATTCCGTATACTGTAAACAGAACTAGTCGTGTACTAAGCAAAGACGACACAAGACGTTTTTGTTTGTGGGGACAACTTCCTAAAAAACGTGAATATGAAAAATATGGTAAATCAGCTGTAACCTTTGACCTAATAGGCAGAGTACACTTAGATAGTTTAGAACTTTATCGTAAATATACATATGAAGAAAGACACACATATAGACTTGATGCCATTGGCGAAATTGAAGTTGGAGAAAACAAAGTTCCTTATGAAGGCACTTTGGATCAACTGTACAACAATGACTTTAGAAAGTTCATTGAATACAACATTCAAGATACCGCACTACTGGACAAGCTGGACAAAAAACTAAGATTTATTGATCTCAGTAACGAACTAGCTCATGCAAATACTGTTTTGCTACAGACCACTATGGGTGCAGTAGCAGTTACAGAACAAGCGATTGTTAATGAAGCACATAGACGTGGTATGCAAGTACCTAATCGTCCGCACCGTGATGAAGAAAACACACAAGCGGCAGGTGCTTATGTTGCGTTTCCGAAAAAAGGTTTGCACAAGTGGATTGCTAGTATGGACTTGAATAGTCTGTATCCTAGTGTTATTCGTGCATTGAATATGGATCCAGCAACAGTTGTTGGACAACTACGTCCAGACATTTCAGATGCTCGTGTACGAGAAGACATGGGCCTTAAGAAAAAATCCTTTGCAGGTAGTTGGGAAGGACGTTTTTCAACAGAAGAATATGAAGCAGTTATGGAACAAAAACGTGATACTGCACTAACTGTGGATTGGGAAAACGGACAAAGTGATGTACTATCTGGTGCAGAGATATACAAACTTATATTTGACAGTAATCAACCTTGGATGCTTAGTGCAAACGGTACTATCTTTACAACAGAACACGAAGGTGTTATCCCTGGACTACTTAAACGTTGGTACAGTGAACGTAAAGAACTACAAGCGATGTTAAAGAAGGCTAAAGATGCCGGCAATGCTACAGAAATTGAGTATTGGGACAAGAGACAACTTGTTAAAAAGATTAACTTGAACAGTTTGTATGGTGCTATTCTTAATCCAGGTTGTAGATTCTTTGACAAACGTATAGGACAGTCAACTACACTATCAGGTCGTACTATTGTTAAACACATGAGTGCAGAAGCAAACAAAGTTATTACAGGTACATATGATCACGTAGGTGATGCAGTTATATATGGTGATACAGACTCTGTTTACTTTAGTGCTTACCCAACTCTTAAAGAAGGTATTGACAAAGGCGAAATTCCGTGGAGTACAGAGAACGCTATTAAACTATATGATCAAGTAAGTGAAGCAGTTGACAGCACATTTATAGACTTTATGCTAGAAGCATTTCATTGTCCAAAGAGTCGTGCAGATGTTATTGCGGCAGGTAGAGAGATTGTTGCAAAAAGCGGATTGTATATTACTAAGAAACGTTATGCGGCATTAGTAATTGACAACGAAGGCTTTAGAACTGACGTAGAAGGCAAGCCGGGCAAAGTAAAAGCAATGGGCTTGGACTTGCGTAGATCAGATACTCCAGTATTCATGCAGGAGTTCTTAAGCGAACTATTGCTTATGGTACTTACTGATGTTGAAGAAAGAAAAGTACTAGATCGTATTACAGAATTTCGTAAGGAGTTTAAATTACGTCCTGGGTTTGAAAAAGGTGCACCTAAACGTGCAAACAAAATTGGACATTATCAACGTCTTGAGGAGAAGCAAGGTAAAGCAAACATGCCTGGACATGTAAGAGCAAGTATCAATTGGAATACACTGAAACGTATGAACGGTGACAAGTATTCGCAAGAGATTGTAGATGGTATGAAAGTTATTGTTTGCAAACTAAAACAGAATCCTTTGGGCTTTACAAGTGTTGCGTATCCAACGGATGAATTACGTATTCCAGATTGGTTTAAAGAACTGCCGTTTGATGGAGATGCAATGGAATCAACTATTATTGATAACAAACTAGATAACCTAATTGGTGTGCTTAACTATGATTTAGAAGACACTAAACAGAACAATACGTTCAATAGTTTGTTTGACTTTGGAGGTGAATAATGCAACATACAATACAACAACTAATGGATAAGGTCAGTGCTATGCACGGTTTAGCCGTACAAGCACATAGAGAAAAATACAAAAGTGCAGATAGAGAATATGATGTATTTAAAGTAACTATGTTGGTTGAACAAATACAGGCACTTGCAGGTGATATCTACAACGATAGAACACCTCATCCTAAATTACAAAAGAAGAAGGAGACTGAATGAAACTAACTTTAATTGGGTACGGGTTTGTCGGCAAGGCTGTATACGAAGTACTCAAAGACTACCACGAAGTAACGATTGTTGATCCTCAATATAACGGTAATGTTATTGACAATGACAGCGACGGTTACATTGTTTGTGTACCAACACCAGCAACAATAACTGGAGCATGTAATATGACTATTGTTGACACAGTAATCAAAGCATGCCCAAATGATAAACCTATTCTAATTAAAAGCACAATTAGTTTAGAAGGTTGGCGTAAGGATATTCAGCCACAAGGTAAAGAAGTTACATTTAGTCCAGAATTTTTAACTGCCGCAAATGCAAATGAAGACTTTAAAAATCAAACTACAATGTTATTTGGTGGAGGTAATGTAGAGTTTTGGAATGATGTGTTTATATTAGCAAAAGGTTTCAATCCAATCTATGCAACAGTAGAAGAATTAATATTAACAAAATATTTACGTAATAGTTTTTTAGCAACTAAGGTTGCTTTCTTTAACGAAGTTTATGATTTGTGTGAATCTGCAGGAATAGATTATAATCAAGTTAAAGCATTGGTAGGAGAGGACAAAAGGATTACACATAGTCATATGCAAATTCCTGGTCCTGACGGCGACAGAGGTTTTGGAGGAGCATGTTTTCCAAAAGATACAGAAGCATTACTATATTCAGCAAATGTAATTGGCGCTTGGTTACCAATATTATCAACGGCTGTAAAAAGCAATAAGAACATAAGGAAAGAAACATGAAGATACTATTAACAGGACATCTTGGATTTATTGGTTCAAGACTATATGAAAAATTAGTAGTTGACGGACACGAAGTAGTTGGTATAGATATCAAAGAAGGTACCGACATACTAACAGCAGAATTACCTAAAGTAGATTTTGTTATTCACTTGGCAGGTATTGGAGGTGTAAGAGAAAGTCTTGCAGATCCTGCAAAATATTGGAATACTAATGTAGAAGGAACAAAACGTATACTTGACTTTTATGATGATGTTAGAGTATTAGTAGCAGGATCAAGTTCGCAGTATGAACCACACTTGAATCCTTATGCCGCAAGTAAGAATGTAATTGAAAACATTCCACATCCTAATGCGTTGTTTATGAGATTTCATACAGTGTATAGTGAAAGTCCAAGAGCTAAAATGTTCTTTGATAAATTACTTAATGGTACATTAGAATATACTACTAATCATCAAAGAGACTTTATACACTTAGAGGATCTTACAGATGGTATTATGTTGTTAATGGATAAAGATCTAACAGGTAATGTTGACATTGGTACAGGTAACTGTGTAAGGATCCAAGATATAAGACCTGACTTGCCTGTAAAGTTAAATACTGTTGGCGAAAGAACAAAAACACAGGCAAATACACATTTAATGGATAAGTTAGGCTTTAGACCTAAATATACAGTAGATGGATTTTTAAAAGAACAAGGCTTTAAGAAATGAGAATAGGCTTCACATGTAGTACATTTGATCTGCTCCACGCAGGTCATATACAAATGCTGAGAGATGCAAAAGAACAATGCGACTACTTGATTTGCGGCCTACAAATTGATCCAAGTCTTGATCGTCCAGAGAAGAATTCACCCGTACAAACTATAGTAGAAAGACATACACAACTTAGTGCTATCAAGTATGTTGACGAAATAATCCCATATCAAACAGAAACTGATTTAGAAGATATTCTAAACATGCTTCATATTGATGTAAGGATTTTGGGTGAAGAATACAAAAATGGTAAGTTTACTGGTAGGGCTATATGTGCCAAACGAGGAATCGAACTGTTTTTTAACAAAAGAGAACACCGTTTTTCGAGCAGTGATCTCCGAAAAAGAGTAAAAAGTAGTTGACTTTATCAACAAAATGTCGTATAATAAAAGGAACATAGGAGAAGTATAATGAAAGATATTTTACAAGACGTAGTAGCAAAGACACATTCTCTAGGCTTTTTGAGCTTAGTGAAAGTAACAGGTGATGATTCTGGTACTACAGTTGAATCAATGGCAGAAGATCGTAGTGTGATCTTGTCAGCAAACACAAAAGAAAAGGTAGCTGAATTTGGTGCAAACATTTTTGGTATGCCGAACTTGGATAAACTTGCATTGCATTTGAAGAATCCAGAGTATCAAAAGAATAGCAAACTTACTATTACTGAAGCAGAACGTAATGGTGCAACTATTCCAACAGGTATTCATTTTGAAAATGAAGCAGGTGATTTCCAAAATGATTTCCGTTTTATGTCAACAGAAATTATTAATGAAAAACTTAAAAGTGTTAAGTTTAAAGGTGCAACATGGGATGTAGAATTTACTCCATCGTTGGCGGCTATTACAAGAATGAAACTGCAAAGTGCGGCACATTCAGAAGAAACAACTTTTACAATTAAAGTTGAAGAAACTGATGGCGTTAGTGATGTAATGTTTTACTTTGGTGATGCAAACACACACGCAGGTAAGTTTGTATTCCAAACAGGTGTTGAAGGTACATTGAAACATGCATGGACATATCCTGTAGCACAAGTACAAGCAATTTTAAACTTAGATGGACAAGCAACAATGAGTTTAAGTGATCAAGGTGCAATGCAAATTACAGTAGATAGTGGTATGGGAACATACAATTATATTTTGCCTGCACAATCTAAATAGGAGTTTTATGACAAGTGTTGATATACATGACGATGACAAAACATTTGAAAATGAACAAAGTACAGTAACTATACCTCTTAAGGAGTATGACAAGTTGAGAGAAAAACAAAAATATATTACAGATAAAGATATGATATCTGTAGTAGATAAAATTGAAGAACTTGTTAGAGCTTTAAGAAAACACATTGTAAGGACGGACATTTAATTGAATACTAATCTAACAACAGAACAAAAAGACTATGCAATATTTCTTCCAGCTCTAAGTGGATTCTATGCAACGTTTGTAGGTAAACAAAGACGTGAAGAATATGTTGAAGAAAGTCGCATTCCTTATCCTAATATGGAGAGTATGAATTGGTTAAACAAAAAAGAAGGAATGTTTAACTATCACTGGACTCTATACTCAGCAGGACATGCTGAATTAGATATCAATAAAGATGCTCCAAAAGAACTTATGATTAGAGAACGTGATCGTGAGAACAGTTGGTTGTTAGGTGACTCAGGTGGTTTCCAAATTGGTAAAGGTGTTTGGGAAGGCGACTGGAAAGATCCTAACTGTCCTAAAGCACAAAAGAAACGTGAACAAGTACTTGCGTGGATGGATGCTTATATGGACTATGGAATGATACTTGATATTCCGGCTTGGGTGGCACGTTCACCTGCTGGAGCAAAAGCAACAGGTATTAGTACATACCAAGAAGCAGTTGATGCTACACGCATCAACAACGATTATTTTATGAAGAATCGTTCAGGTGCTTGTAAGTTCCTTAATGTATTACAAGGTGAAAATCATGCTGATGCAGAAGATTGGTATCAGCAAATGAAAGACTATTGTGATCCTAAAAAGTATGAGAATCATTTTAATGGTTGGTCGATGGGTGGACAGAACATGTGTGATATACACTTAGTTCTAAAACGTATTGTAGCATTAAGATTTGACGGATTACTTGAACAAGGTAAACATGACTTTATGCACTTCTTAGGAACATCAAAACTAGAGTGGGCTACACTACTAACTGATATTCAAAGAGCAGTACGTAAGTATCATAATCCAAACTTTACAATTACATTTGATTGTGCTTCTCCTTTCCTTGCTACAGCAAATGGACAAATTTATATTCAAACTGAAACCGAAGATAGAACTAAATGGGTCTATAGAATGGTTCCAAGTATTGATGAATTGAAGTATGCAACTGATACACGTAACTTTAGAGATGCTGTACTAGCAGATGGTATCTTTAAAAACTTTACTGACAGTCCTTTAACTAAGAATATTAAAGTAAACGATGTTTGTATATATGCTCCTGGAGACACTAACAAGGTTGGTGGTCCTAAAATTTTAGCAGGAGAAATTGACCGAGACAAACATGGTAATCCTATACTAGACGATAATGGTAACGAAGTTATTCGTAAACGTGATTCAACTAGTTGGGATAGTTTTAGCTATGCTATACAAATGGGTCATAATGTATGGAGTCACATTAATGCAGTACAAGAAGCAAATAGACAATACGACAATGGAAGCGTTCCGGCAATGCTTGTGGAGGAGCAATTCGACAGGCTATATTTTAGAGATGTTGTGGAAGCAATATTTGCAACTTCAAACAGAGATGAAGCAGAAGCAATCATAGAAGAATACAGCAAATTTTGGATGTCAATTATTGGCACTAGAGGAGCAGTAGGCAAAAAGACTGTAAACGCAAATACAGGATTTGGCAATTTATTTGAGGAGGTATAAAGATGGCGACAGGAAGAAAAAGTAAAAGTGCAAAAAAATTACAAAGTATGCACGACTACTTACACAACAAAGTAGATGCAGTAGAAAAGGAACGTGCAGGTGATAGATCATACAATCACAAAGCACATCTTATTAATTTGAAAAAACAAAAACTTGCTGTAAAGGATCAGCTTAATAGTAATGAATAGAGATTATGACAATGGTGTTAAGGATGATGTTGTATACTTTACAGGCTTTGAAGTAGAAAAAACTCCAGTACATGGCGAACATACTTTATTTGTTGTAGGTGCTCAAGATCCTAAAGAAGTAATTGAGAGAGTACAAAAAGAAGCAATCGAACATGTCTACTTAGGTGCTAATCAAAGTTTTAATATTACGCTTCCTTTTGGTACTAAAAAAGAACAAACAGACTGGGATAATCTAATTACAGAATTACTAAAATTAGGTATTTGGGTTACACTAGACTATGATGTTAAGTATCACGAATTTGTACTAGAATCTGGATATAATGAAAACGATAAGTTTATTAGTATGATTAGTGTAAAGTTACCTTATATTGATCAACTTAACTACAATGCATGTATTAAAATTGATGATAAAGACTTTAAAGCATCAAATGCAGGTGTTTGGGTACATTATGCCAGAGATTTACAACCAAGAGATAAGTTTACATCTTGGGAAAAGTATGAAAATGATTCACCAATATCTATTGACAACGATGAGTAAAGGTAGTATAATAAATGGACGGTAATGCAACAAATGAACATGAACGTTATTATGACGGTATGTTAAGAATGATGAAAGAGGCAGATATGACAGAAGGCAAACAAAACGCATTGCAAAACGCAAAGCGAATGATTTGGGTTACTTTTAAGAAAGAAGGTATCCACAAGTATCCTGCGGCACTAGATGATCCTAGTCTTGCAACAGGTGATGAATATGATGTAAGTTTTTTAGGTTATCCACACAGACACATATTTCATTTTAGAGTTGGTATCACTGTAACACACAATGACAGAGATATTGAATTTATTCAGTTTAAACGTTGGATGGAGAAGTTATACGCAGAAAAAACATTAGAACTTGACTATAAGTCCTGTGAAATGATGTCAGATGATTTATATCAACAAATTACAGACAAGTATCCCGGACGTGAGGTCCACATCGAAATTTCCGAGGACGGAGAGAACGGTGCACATATTACATACCCTAGCTATTAAAGGAGAACACAAATGGCAACCCAGGGTCAATACTTTGCTAAGAACCCAGAGATTGTAAAAATCTTTGACGATCTAGAACGGTTTAAAACGTTCTGTGCAACTGCTTACTTGTATGGCCATGACGGCTATATTTGGAACGAAAAAGATCTGTATAATAATAAGAGTCGTGCTTGGCAGGCTTATAGCAGATTTCGTTCTGGTGGTAAGCGTAAATTTAATAAGAATAACGATCGAGGTCGTTATCAAAGTAATAGGAGACACTAATGACAATTTACATTGTAGATATTGAAGCAGTAGATACACGTTATACTAAGCAGTGGAAGGAATATCTTCCTAAGCAACTGCAACGATCTACAAATGTAGATGTAGAAGTTATTAGTGGTGGGGAAACGCCTCAGGCTACAACGCCTGGGGCTTTCCTTAACTTTGGTGGTACTAATGTTTACAAAAGTAAACAATTAGAAACTATAGGAGAAATGTTCTGCAATGGAACTGTTAAGGACGGCGATTATTTTATCTATACCGATGCCTGGAATCCTACAGTGGTACAATTACGCTACATGGCAGAGTTACTTGGTGTTAATATTTCTATTGGTGGTTTGTGGCATGCAGGTAGTTATGATCCGCAAGATTTTTTAGGTAGGCTTATAGGCAATAAACCTTGGGTAAGGAATGCAGAACGTAGTATGTTTGATTGCTATGATCATAACTTTTTTGCTACACAATTCCATATTGATTTGTTTTTACAAACATTTAAGAACAAAGATAACCCTAAAGAATTTCAACAAGTTAATGAAGATAAAATTAAACGTGTTGGTTGGCCTATGGAGTATTTGGCTACTAGTTTAGACAGTTACAAAAACATGCCTAAAGAAGATATAATTTTGTTTCCGCATAGAGTTGCTCCAGAGAAACAAGTTGAAATATTCAGAGATCTAAAAGAACAATTACCACAGTATGAATTTATTGTGTGCCAAGAAAAAGAATTAAGCAAAAACGAATATCATAATTTGCTAGGTAGAGCTAAGATGGTATTCAGTGCTAACCTACAAGAAACACTAGGTATTAGTTGGTATGAAGGTCTGTTAGTAGATACTATTCCTATGGTGCCAGATAGATTAAGTTATAGTGAAATGGCAGATCAAACATTTAAGTATCCGAGTATTTGGACTAAGAACTTTGCACAGTACGAAAAATTTAAACCACAACTTGTAGCAAAAATTGAAGACTATATGGAAAATTATAATGATTACAAAATTCCAATGAATTCGCAGTTATACAATCTAAAGAGAAGTTTTTTTAGTGGTGAAGCATTATACAAGGCAATAAGCAATGGGTGATGACGATTACAAAATTACTATTAATTCCAGTGAAGATATAGGCGGCTGGGATAGTAGTATTACAATTAACGATATTACATATTCTATGCCTGATCAGAATTCAACCACTGTTACTTTAGATTCAAGTTTTATAAACGATACAGGCAGTGAATTTACATATAACATGGGTTCAACTGCTGATAAAATTTTTGTAGATACAATGCCAAGTATAGCACGTCTAGATGAAATGTGCGAAATGTATCCTGCTCTTGCAAAAGCATATGAACAATTTAAACTTATCTACAAAATGACAGAGCAAGATTTCAAAGGCAAACTAAAAGAAAGAGGTATAGACGATGAAATTCCTTTTTAATTGGTTTAAAGGAAGAAAACGTGTAATCACAGATAGGAGCGGTAAGGTTCCGTATCTAGTAAGATGGTATGTGTTTTTAAAGGACAGAAAAAACTTTCCGTTCAACATCACACTACACAAAGTTTTAGTAAGTGACGAACCTGTACTACATGATCATCCATGGAGTTGGGGAGCATTTATTATTAAAGGCGGTTATTGGGAACATACTCCAGAAGGTAAGTTTTGGCGTGGTCCTGGTAGCATACGTTTTCGTTCTGCAAAAGACCTACATTGGTTAGAACTTGCAAAAGATGAAGATGGTAATAACATTCCATGTTGGAGTTTATTCTTCATGGGTAAGAAAGCACAAAGCTGGGGCTTTGTTAAAAATGGTAAATGGATTGATAACAAGGATTATTTAAAAAATGTTTAACACAAGACAAGACCTCACTGAATGGGCTATTGACCAATTTAACAAATACGGTATTAGACAACCAGAAACTTATACAGAACAAGAAATAAAAGATACTTGTCCAGAAGTTCCTAGTTGGTTTACTAAAAAACCAGACATTAAAGTACTAGATGAGGACGATGGATATCATGATTAAAAAACATTATTATAGTTGGGCTGACGTAGAAAAAATGTGCGTTAGTATTGTAAATCAAATGTACAAGGACAATTGGCGTCCTGATTACATTGTAGGTATTACCCGTGGTGGTAATGTACCTGCTACTATTATCAGTAATATGACTGGCATACGTTGCGAAGCAATTAAAGTAAGTCTACGTGATGATACTAGTGAAAGTGAAAGCAACTGTTGGATGGCTGAAGATGCATATGGTTATGTGGCTAATCCAGGACCAACTGCTGGTCCGCATCATAAAAATATTCTTATTGTAGATGATATTAATGATACTGGTGCTACGTTTAATTGGATTACACAAGACTGGAAAGCAGGTTGCTTACCTGATGATCCTAAATGGGATAATGTATTTGGTAACAATGTTCGTTTCGCTACACTAACAGAAAACTTAGCGAGTGACTTTAGTCAAGTAAGTTATACGTGCCATGAAGTAAACAAAGCAGAAGAAGATGTTTGGTTAGTTTATCCTTGGGAAAACGTAGGAGAATATTAATGATCGAAAAGCAGTTTATTTTTCCTACACAAGTATTTAGAGCTGTATACGACAAAGCTCAAGAGCTACAAAAATCTGTAGTTACAGAACTCTTAGCAAAAGAAAAAACAGATACATCTCCTATAAGATATACTGCTAACGGATATACATCATACGGTAATGAAAATATTTTAGAAAATCCGTTGTTTGAAGATTTAAAAAACTTTATTGATGCATGTGTCCAAGAATGTCACAAAGAAACTAAACTACAACACACACCTTCACTTAAGAGTAGTTGGTTTAGTATTAATCGTAAATACACATACCACGAAGAACACAATCATCTTCCAGATACATGGAGTGGAGTATATTACATACAAGCAGATCAAGATCATCCAGGACTAACACTTGTTAATCCTAACATGAAGTCAAACTGGCCGAGAGTAAATGTTTCAGAACTTAATGAAGCAAACTCTCCTAATGTAACTTGTGCCGCAATGACAGGTAGTCTAATTATCTTTCCAAGTCATTTGCATCACAAAGTTGAACAACAAATGGTAGACAAAGAAAGAATTATGGTGGCATTTAATTATGGATTCTAAACCTTGGACAGATGTTTTAATTGACTCAAAAGAGTTTACAGTATATAAAGATGGGTATCCAGTTACTGAAGGACATATACTTTTTGTTCCTAAAGAAGAAAACTGGCAGGGCCTTACTAAGTGTTTCGAAGCCGCATACAAATGGGGCTACGATTGGGTTGAACGTGGATATTGTGATGCGTTTAACATTGGACAGAACGTAGGAGAAGCCGCAGGTCAAACTGTACCTTTTCCACACGTTCACTTAATTCCTAGACGCAATGGCGACATGGATGATCCACGCGGCGGCGTAAGACACGTAATACCTGATAAAGGAAACTACAAGAAAGGAACTTATGTTGAAACAGCAAATGATTGAAGCGGCAAGAAAACATGCCGAAGCAGAAGTCCTGTTACACAAAACTAATATTAATGTGTACATGGAAAAGGTTGTTGGCATTGGCGAACATTCAGATATTATTGAAACTATTCAAAAAGAACTGGATGCTATGGCTACTGCGGACGATCGTCTTGAAATGTTGAACAAATATTTTAATGACTAGAACACTATTCATCGGCGACAGTCACGCACACGGATATTCCGAAGTTGGTGATACAATCTCAGCATGGCAAGATAATAACTATGCTGAGATCTATGCCGAAGAAAATAACAAAGAGGTTGTAATTTACAGTCAGCCAGGCGGATGTAATAGAAAGTATCCTGCCTGGATTAAATCAATGCTTGATCGTTATGACGATATTGACGAAGTATTTGTGCAGTCAACATACTGGAATAGATTTTTACTTGCATGCTCACGTAACTTAGATGTTGGTGAAAATACAAATGTAGATTTGTTCTTAGATGACGATCAACCAAAAGACGAAAAGATTAAAAGATATACAGATCATCGTGTAACTGAAAACTACATTGAAATGATTGATCAGGTTCGACAAGAAAACTACGAAGAATTTAAAGGTTTCTTTTTTGACGATATGAAAGTAAAAGCAGACTTTAAACCCTTTCATGAAAAGTATATCTACACAAAACTTTGGCACGAGCTAGTAACACCTTTGCAATATAAAGACTATTGCTTAGACTTATTAGCAATTGATACTATGTGTGCTAGACGAGATATTAAATGGTATCAATGGACGATTAACAATAGAGTATTTGTTCCTGACAATGTTGAACTTTACGGAGATTGGCAAGCAGGTACAAAAGCACCATCGTCTGCAGAAGGTTATTTGCAATTAGCAAAAGCTATTAACATAGAAACGGACGAATACAGAGTCGACGGCGAGCATTATACTAAGCATATACATGAATTAATTGCCAAAGACTACCTAAATTATGTTAAAAAAGGTTGACACAGACCTAAATATATTGTATAATATAAACTATTACAGGCAATCCACTGCCTTAACATCGGAGAAATAAATGAGTAAAAGTGAACAAATAAAAGCCCGTTTAGAAGACGAAGGCATTAGATATTGGGCAGGTGACAATATTAGTCATGTGTTACAAGAAGGCGACAAGCAAGAATTGATTGACGAGCTTACACCTAAGTTCGAAGCAGTACTAGACAGTTTAATTATTGACAGAGCAAATGATCCTAACAGTATGGACACTGGTAGACGTCTTGCTAAAATGTATATTAATGAATTAATGCAAGGACGTTATGATCCTATGCCTAACGCAACAGCATTTCCTAATCATATTGAAAATGGTTACGAAGGCATGTTAGTTGTACGTAGTGAACTAAGAAGTGTTTGTTCACATCATCATCAACCAGTTGTTGGTGTAGCATACATTGGTATTATTGCCGCAGATAAACTTATTGGTCTTAGCAAGTATACACGTATTGCACAATGGTGTGCTAGACGAGGTACACTACAAGAAGAACTTAATAATGTTATTGCTGACGAGATTCAAAAAGCAACAGGTACTAAAAATGTTGGTGTTTACATTCAAGCAACACATGGTTGTTGTGAGAATAGAGGCATTAAAGCACATAGCAGTTTGACACAGACAACTGTGCTACGTGGTGCATTTAATGAAGATGCTGGTACTAAGAAAGAGTTTATGGACAATATTAAATTGCAACAACAGTTTGCATGTGGAGCCTAATATGAAATTAAGATATTCAGAAGCATTTTATTCAGTACAAGGCGAAGGCAAGTTTGTAGGAGTACCTAGTGTGTTCCTACGTACATTCGGTTGTAACTTTCGTTGCATGAATTTTGGTTTACAAAATGAACCAATGCGTGACGAGAAACAAAAAGCAGGCATTATTCATAATGCTGAAGTTCAAGGATTACTTGACGCTGGCGTGCATGAAACTACAAAAGAGTTTAATGACTTGCCTATTATACACACAGGTTGCGATACATATGCAAGTATCTATCCTGAGTTTAAAAAGTTTAATAAGCAGGCAACTGTTGACGAAGTAGTTGAACATTTACTATCTCTTACACCTAATGGTAAATGGGTACAAGATAATGGTCAAGATGTACATTTGATCATGACAGGTGGCGAACCGTTGTTGGCGTGGCAACGACTGTATGTAGAGTTATTTGAACATCCACGTATGAAAGACTTGAGGAATATTACTTTTGAAACAAATACTACACAACATTTACACGAAGATCTCTTTAACTATCTCAACGATCAGGACAGAATCCAAGTCACTTGGTCTTGTTCCCCAAAACTTAGTGTTAGCGGAGAACCTTGGGAAACTGCTATTAAACCTAATGTGGCTAGTGAGTATCAGTCTGTTACTGATAGCGACATGTATCTTAAGTTTGTTGTCGCTACTCAAAGTGACTTTGATGAAGTTAAAAAGGCTGTGGACGCTTACAGAGGTGCCGGGGTGGAATGTCCGGTATATCTTATGCCGTTGGGTGGACGCAGTGAAGAATATGTTCTCAATGTTAAAGATGTCGCCGAAGCGTGTATGGCAGAAGGATGGAGATTTACCCCAAGACTCCACATATCTCTCTTCGGAAATGCGTGGGGCACTTGATGAAAAATACAAAAATAAGCAACATGAAAAAGCTATGAAAGCACCTATTAACGAAGATAAAATAAGAAAGGCAGGATGGTAATATATGTTAGATAAAATGAAAAAAGCGTTGGGTATGAAAGCTGAAGAAGTTAAAAAACTTACTTCAGAAGAACAACGTAGAGCTATTCTTGAAAAAGAAAAAGCACAAGCAACTAAAGATAAGAAACCTTGGGTAGCAGTACTAGATACACAAGTGAATCCAGATAACATTAAGAACGGTTTCTTTGAGCTCGATTGGAATAATGAATTTATTGAGCAACTTATGGATGCAGGATACTCAGGTGAAAAGCCTGAAGATATTGTTGATGCTTGGTTTAGAACTATTGCTACACAGATGTTAGAAGAAGAAGGTGAAAGCACTGATCGAGGTATGGGATATATCAATACTAGTAAAGCAGACGATAATGGTAAAGCTGAAGTTAAATAATGCTTGACACAAGCCAGATCAGGTGCTATAATACTACTATAAATTATAAAAAGGCAAACTAATGACATATATTCTAGTAGACACTGCAAATACATTCTTTCGTGCAAGACATGTTGTACGAGGTGATTTAGACACAAAAGTAGGTATGGCTTTTCATATTACACTTAGTAGTATTAAAAAGGCATGGACTGACTTTGATGGTGCTCATGTTGTATTCTGCTTAGAAGGACGCAGTTGGCGTAAAGACTTTTATGAGCCTTACAAAAGAAATAGAAGTGATGCTCGTGCCGCACAGACACAAGCACAACAAGATGAAGACACTGTGTTCTGGGAAATGTTTGATGAGTGGAAAGACTTTGTAACTACAAAGACAAACTGTTCTGTATTACAACATCCTGAACTAGAAGCAGATGATCTTATTGCAGGTTGGATACAAGCACATCCTAATGATAATCATGTTATTATTAGCACTGATGGTGACTTTGCACAACTTATTGGCCCTAATGTAAAACAATACAATGGTGTTAGCAATACAATTATTACACACGAAGGTTACTTTGACGATAAGAAAAAGCAACCCGTACTTGACAAAAAGACAGGAGAACCTAAGCCTGCACCGAATCCACAGTTTATGTTGTTTGAGAAGTGCATGCGAGGTGACACAAGTGATAATGTGTTTAGTGCTTATCCTGGTGTAAGAACAAAAGGCACTAAAAACAAAGTCGGACTAGTTGAAGCATTTGAAGATAAAGATAACAAAGGCTTTAATTGGAACAACATGATGCTACAACGCTGGACTGATCATGAAGGTGTAGAGCATCGTGTACTAGACGACTATCAACGAAATGTAGTACTTTGTGATTTGACTGCACAACCTGGTAACATTAGAAGTATAATTAATGATGTAGTAGAAGAAGCTATGACTCCTAAGCAAGTTACACAAGTAGGTATGCGTCTTATGAAGTTTTGTGCAAAACATGATATGCAACGTATTGCAGATAACATTCAACTTTATGCTGACCCGCTAAATGCGAGGTATGCATAATGGAGGTAAAAATGACAATTAAGGCAAAGCCAATCCTAAAAAATAAATTTTGGATTGTAGAAAAAGATGGTGAACGTATTGGTACACTATCGAAACAAGAAGACAAAAGATACATGTATAGTTGTTCATCAGGAACAGATTACTTTACTGATATTAAATCATTTAATAGTTTTATTGGTGGTATTAGTTACGACAAAGCAACTATATCAGATGGTAGCAGTACTGCTAAAGAAATACACGGTTTTTCGACGTCTAGTACACCTTACAATGTAATGTATAATGTACAAAAGAAGTTACCACTTTTTACTAAAAGTAAAAAGTCTAAGAGTTTGTATGCGGCAGGTTACTATATTATTCATTTTGACAAAGGTTGGGTAAGAAGTTTTTGTCCTAAACTTGTAACACTTGAAAAGTATGATTACAAAGGTCCTTTCAAAACTGAATTTACAATGAGACAGGAACTATCAAATGCAAACAAACGAGCCAATTAATACTATACCAATTCAACAGTTTATACAAGTTGTAAAGACTGCTGAAACTACTAACCAAAAAGAAATCAGAATTCCACTAGCACAAGCAAAAGCTCTTGTGTACGCCTTAGGAACTGTAATGGCAAATCATCAAGGCAGACTAGAAAAACTTATTATTGATAATAAATCTAGTGCTGACAATGAAACAGTTACAGTTACTATGGACGGCGGTGGTGACTGGAAATGAAATGGTTTATCGTAGTTTTATTCATGCTTGATCCGGGCGAACCTGCTACTGCGGATAGAAGTGTTTATATATTTACAGACCCGACATACGAATCACAAGACTAT
>Ga0129351_1000107_pt1 | contig 27536 bp, 40 predicted proteins | sample CPBDNA_8_FD_94423 | JGI IMG/M metagenome (GOLD analysis project Ga0129351, IMG submission 94423) | Freshwater to marine salinity gradient microbial communities from Chesapeake Bay, USA - CPBay_Sum_27_0.2_DNA | ecosystem: Environmental > Aquatic > Marine > Coastal | place: USA: Chesapeake Bay... | reverse complement strand
TTTACGAACTTATCACCAATCCTACAGCATTTAGTAACGCAACCTGGGGCATTTTCGATACCCTTGGGTAAAAGACTATTAGCTATACTACTTTTAGTATGTAGCTATACCTCAGCTCAAGTTATTGGTAAGACAACAACTGAAGATTATCAAGCGGATTTCGAAAAAAGAACCTCAATTCTTTCGATTCCAGAATATGACGGTGATCCAGTACCAGTTGCCTTACTTAATATAGGTGTTACAGAAGATGTATTAACTCAATATCCAGAACTAAGAGACAATAGAGTAGGATTAGGTTTAACTAATATTACTGTTGCTTTCTTAGATGAAACATGGAGATTTGAGTTTGTAGAGACTAGAGATGCCATTAAAGATCGTATGGTAAAACAATACGAAGCATCTCAAAAAGGCTTTACAGCCAATCAGACAGATATAATGGGTAAGATAACTCTTGCTAAATACTTCATTTATGTAGAAGTATATGATTATTCTGTATCTGAAGATGAAACGGTAAACCTAAAAGACGGAGTAAAAAATACTTTAGTCACTCGATTAGGTTTGCAGATAAGAGCAGTAGATGCTGAATCAGGACTTTATATGACAGGTTCCGGATTAGGTAAGGCAGTTACTACTAGAGAACTAACCCTATCAAACTCAGACAATTTAGACGAAGTTAAATTTAATTCCTCTTCTATTGGTGTTACTACTAGAAAGGCATTAGAAACAGCTGTAGCTAAAATTGTAAAGAGAATGATACGTAAGGGTATTTTTGATCATTAATTAGGTTATGAATAAGTTACTTATAGTTTTACTTTTTACTGCGATGGGGATGTTCAAGGGTCATTCACAGGCCCTTGTTCAAACCTATATCGATAGATGTACTGGTGCAGTAAATGTATTTTCGGTACCTATGAATGGTACCACTGTAGTAGCTTTTTATAATAGATCTAAAGTATTTACTTCCCAAGATTTTCAAAATGGGACCTTACAGGCTTGGTTAGAAGAAACCTATTTATGGTGGACAGCCCTTAGTTCTTGTTCAACGTCAACAACTGGTGCTCAAACTACGCAACAGACAACACAACAGACTACACAACAGGCTACACAAGCTGCAACCAATGCAGCAGCGTCTACCGCTAACGTAAACACAACAGCCAATGTTACACCACCTACCACTACTAGTGCTCCCACAACTACGACAGCACCTACGACTTCTCCTCCTCCTCCTGATACAACGAGTACGAATACAAGTTCTCCGGATACATCTAGCACTGGAGCAAGTACAAGTAGTCAGGGAAATAGTTCGTCAAGCACCGGAGGAACTGAAGGCAGCACGAATAATTCGCAATCGAGTACAGAGTCGTCTAACTCAAGCTCTGGTGGAGAAACGTCGTCTACAGAATCAACTTCAGAATCTACTTCATCCGAAAGTACGTCGAATGAAGATAGTTCGACAGAAACGTCTTCTGAGAACTCATCAGAGTCTACTTCAGAAGAAACAACTACAGAAGAATCAACCGAAACCGAAGAAGTAAACACAGAAGAAGAGACAACTACAGAAGAGAGTACCGAAGAATCAACCGAATCCGAAACCGAAGAAACTACTGAAGAATCTACCGAAGAAGAATCAACTGAAGAAACAACTGAGGAAGAGTCTACAGAAGAAGAATCAGAAACAGAAGAAACAGATGAAGAATCAAGTGAAGAAGAGTCCGACGAGAGCTCAGAAGAGGAATCAGAAGAGGAGACTGAAGAAGAAGAATCAGAATCCGACGAAGATGAAGATAGTGAAGAAGAAGAGTCAGAAGAGGAAAGCAGCAACGAAGATGAAGAGGAGGACGATAAGAAGAAAAAGAAAAAGCGAAACCTTGCTCCTCCTATCGTTACAGCCAATGCAATGTCTCAACAACTACCAACAGGAGAGTTTCAACAAGCAGTTACTTTCGGCATAAGTCAATCATCACTTATGGGTGATAAAACATATGGTTTAAATGCTATGGTTTATGATAACCTACAGCAATATATGTTAACAGCAAATTACTCTAAGGTAAATATAAACAAGGAAGGTAGAGTTAGCAGTGTATACTCAGCATCAGTAGGTATGATGAAGATGTTTACTACATACGTAGCTATGATGAACCATAGTGTAACTTTCTTAGGAAAGAAAGGATCTGTTGCTGGTATAGCATTTGGAACAAGTTTAACTACAAATGAAGTAGATGTATTAGATGGAGCTTTATACTTTGATAACCAGTTACTAGGATTGTCGTTAACAGGTTTCTATACTAAATCTTTTCAACTAACTGACAAAATAGGAGTAAGTCCTATGGTAGCAGTATCATCACCTTTTATGATGTTTGATATGTTTAAACACAACACTATGTGGAATAAGGATGTAATGATAATTGCTGGGTCTAATTTCAGTTATAAACTTACTCAAAGGTTTGGTATAAATGTAGGAGCAAACATTATAGAATCTACTGCTCCTAATTTTCCTACTATGAAAACTTTTACTATAGGAGGAAGATTGAGTTTCTAACTATTTATAAGTAATAAATTAAATGGCAATGGCAAACAAAACTCAAGCACATCGTAATAGGTTTCTTATTACAGCAGTGGTACTATGTACATTCTTTCTCATTATGATGGGAATTGGATTAGCAATTTTAGGCAATGGAGACACTCCTTCAATCAATCAAGAGTGGAAAGAAATACTTTTACTAGTACTAGGTGCATTCTTAGGTTCTTATTCTAGAGTAATCGACTTCTGGTTTAACGGAAACGATACAGATATGGATGGAAAACCTGATGTAGTAGCACCCGAACCAACAGGCCCTAACTTTTGTGACAACTGTGGCGACCAGATCGACTACGATAACTTCTAATATATGCAACCAAAGGGAATTATTTTACATTCAATGAGCGAGTATCTCGTATGGAAAGGTAAACAGTTATGTGCATCTGATTTTCTCAAATCAATAGGATTATCAGTACACGGATTTATACATCCAAATGGAGCATATGAAAAGATGGTTGAATCACCTCGAAAAGCCTTTCATGCAGGAAAATCTTTGCATGAAGGTGTATCTGGTTTAAATTCTCACTATCTTGGAGTAGAGTTATTAGTACCTGGAGTTAACGACTATGGTTCGTTTAGTAAGAAAATACAAACTCCTGGAACTTACTCACAAGAACAGTTTGATCAAACAGTAAAAGTCTTTAAATTTTGGATGAATAAGTATAACATACCAGCATCTAGAGTAGTAAGACACTCAGATGTATCAGGAGATAACGTAAGAGGTAAAGGAAAAGGCAAGACAGATCCTGGGAAAGCATTTGATTGGAAAGCTTTTCAGAAGGCTTTAGTTGCGTAATCGAAATATTTTTCTTATATTATGTATATGTTAAAGAAAATACTACCTTACTTACTTATAGCAATTGGTGCAGTAGTAGTGTACCACGTTATATTTAACAAATACGACATTAAAACTAATGTACAGGGTTACGAAGATGCAATACAGGCATTAGAAGCTAAAGTTGATTCACTACATAGTAAGAATTCTGCTTTAGAATTAGAAGCTGATTCATTAGAAATAAAATTAGAAGAATCAGATGAAAGAATTAAAAAATTAAATACCAGAATATATGTTATCAAGAAGAAGACAAAGGAACAGCTTGATGCTGTTGATCTTTTCGGTGATGATGAGCTGGAACAGTTTTTCGCAAAACGTTACAGACAATCAGATTCAATTAACTAAGCCAGTAGCTAAGTTAGTAATAAAAGATCTAATCCAGTTTGATGGTCTATCTCAAGAGATGCAGACTATGCAAACAATTTTGACTGAGACTAACGATAAATTGTTAAATCAAGGTACGTTAGTAGCAAATCTTAAAACGCAAGTAGATAATTATCGATCTATTATCGAGAAGAAAGATTCTCAAATGGTAAAAGCAAGTGAGCTTTCTAAAGAGTTACAAAAAGAGCTCAAGAAGCAAGCTAGAGCTAAAAAGTTGTACCAAATAGGTTCAACTGTTGGCGTGATAGCAACTGCTTTACTTATAATTAAATGATAAAAAGAATACAGAAGAATATATTCCCGAGTATAATAGCACTTTCAGCATTATCTGTTAGTGCTTCGGCTGCTTTCTATTCAGTTAGCGGACTATCTAAACTATTTGCCGGAGCTTCATTTGAGGTTATTATAATGGCTGGTTCATTAGAGGTAGCTAAATTAGTAATAGCTTCTCTTTTATATCAGTATTGGGACACATTAAATAAGCTTCTTAGAACGTATCTCTCTATTGCTGCGGTAGTATTAGTACTTATTACTAGTATGGGTATATACGGCTTTTTGAGTGCAGCATATCAAGATACTTACAGACAGTTAACCATAAAAAATAATCAAGTATCATTTCTAGAACAAAAGACAGATTTTTATGGAAAGGATGTTGCAAGGTATGATGAAGAGCTTGAAAGAATCTCTAATAACATTTCTACTTTATCTAATGCGAAAGCGTCCTCGATTCAAGTACGAGACACGACATCATCTACAGGCTTTCGACAAACAATTAGTACTACCGAACTTAGATTATCCCAAAAGCGTATTGACGTTGAAGAAAGTAATAGGAAAGCTGTTCAAGCGAAAAGAGAACAAGTAGCTGATAGTTTACAAAAGTATCAACTAGCTATATTAGATCTTGAAAACAATACAGATGTAGCAGGTGAGTTAGGTCCATTAGAATATCTTTCCGGATTGACCGGTACTCCAATGGATAAGATTATTAACATCTTATTACTTGTTATCATTTTTGTATTTGACCCTCTAGCTATCTCATTAGTAGTAGCAGCAAACTTTGCTTTTGATCAGGCTAACAGAAAAAATCTTTATGATGAGTATGAAGATGAATTATACGATGATGACCCTTGGGAAGATTTAGATGAAGAAGTTATTGAAGAAGCATTAGAAGATATAGAAGTTAAATCTAAAGTAGTAGAAGCTACAGAAGACTGGAAAGTAGTAGATGAACAAGATAACCCCATCAAAACAGTCTCACCTAAAAAAATACTTCAAAAAGGTCCATCCAAACACAGAGTACTCTTCACAGATGGCTCTACTCGTAAGGTAAGTAAAGATGATAATATTATTAGATATCTGTAGGTAGTCTAAAATATTTTTCTTATCTTTATTATATGAGCGATAGAGAAATTATGAATGCCAAGAATCCTCCTTCGGCAAGAGAAATCCTAGAGAAAGAATACCCAACTATTTACAATGCTTATAAAGATATAGCAGAAGAGCAGTTTGAACTGTTTGCTAAGAAGCATCTTGATTACGGTATGGGTAATATATCAGCTGGTACTCAATTAGTAAACGAACAAGAAATAAAGTTTGCTATGACTGGACTATGGTATAGACTTTCAGATAAGATTAATAGATGGAAAAATATGATTATTACTAATCGTAGAACTCAAAACGAATCTCTTATTGATACTTTTCAAGACATTACCAATTATGGTATCATAAGTCAAATTGTTTATAAAGACTTGTGGAAAGAAAATTAATAAAGAGATTATGGCAATGAAAAAAATCTATCCTGAAGAGGAAAAAAAGCTTAAAAATCCATTAGTTAAAAAGGTTTGGGAGAGTAAGATAAAACAAACTCCTTCTAAAAACACTCATATATCGTATAGTTCACTAAGTGTGTACAATAAGTGTCCTAAACTATGGGAGCTACAATACCTCAAAGGTGCTGTGCCGTTTAAGCAAAATATTTATACCTGTTTTGGTACTGCAATGCATGAAACTATTCAATCTTGGTTAGAGGTGATGTTTCATGACAAAGTAAAGACTGCAAACGAAATGGATAAAAATCAGTTACTTTATGATAACATGATCAAAGCCTACAAGCAAGGTAAAGCTCAAAACGGACATGAGCATTTCTCTTCGTCTGATGAACTTACTCAGTTTTGGATTGACGGTAAACATATCTTAGACTTTTTAGATAAGAAAAGAGCTGCATACTTTAGTACTAAAACTATGAAACTTGCAGGTATAGAAACATTACTATATCAGGAAATTAAACCTGGTGTTATGTTTAAAGGACTAGTTGACTTAGTATTTTATCATCCTAATACAGATAGATGGTCGATAGTAGATATCAAAACTTCTACTTCAGGTTGGAGAGATAATCAGAAAAAAAATCCTAATCTTACTGCACAGGTTATTTTATATAAAGAATTTTTTGCCAAGCAGTTTAATGTTGATAAGGATAAAATAGATGTTGAATTTTTTATAGTAAAGAGAAGAGTACCTAAAGATGCTGAATTTGCTTCTATGACAAAAAGAGTTCAAGAGTTTAAACCTAATGCTGGTCCAAGAAAAACAAAGCAGGTTTTAACGTCTATGAATAATTTTATAGATGACGTTTTAGATGATAATGGTAAGTATGTTGATAAGGAATATAGCTGTACAAATCCTTTTGGAAAGTGTGAGCATTGTAGCCCTTTTTTAAACTAATGCCTATTTATATATAAATATATAGATATATAAAAGTTATGGCAAAAGACATACACCTCACGTCGGTTGAAATCGTTCAACCCTTATTCGACAAATTTAAAATGGCTTGTTTGCAAGATAAATTTTCTTTCAAAAAGCTTGCAGATCGTGCAATTTTTCTCTATCTTACTGATGAGACGTTTAAAGAAAAAATTCATAAACAGAATAATATTACAATAGATGAATAAACAATTAGGTTACATTAAAAGAGAGGATCGTAAAAAGATACTTTTATTATGTGATGATATTAGGATGCACTCTGGTATTGCAACAATGGCTAGAGAGTTTGTAGTAAATACAGCTCATCATTTTAACTGGCTCAATTTAGGAGCTGCAATCAACCATCCTGAAATAGGTAAAAAATTAGACTTATCAGCTGATATAAATAAAGGAAAAAAGATTGATGATAGTGAAGTATTTGTTATACCAAATAACGGTTACGGTGATAGTCAATCTATACGTAATTTACTTGCATCAGAAAAACCAGATGCTATCATGATATTTACAGACCCTAGATACTGGGTTTGGTTATTTGAGATAGAAAGAGAGATTAGATCTAAAATTCCTATCATATGGTTGAACATATGGGATGACTATCCTGCTCCTAGATACAATGAAGACTTTTATGACTCTGTAGATGGACTGATGGCTATATCAAAACAGACATTAAACATTAACAAGTTGGTGTTAGGAAAGAAAGCAGATAGTAAAATATTAAAATACGTACCTCATGGTATAGATGATACTACTTTCTTCCCAATCAATATTGGTCATGAAAAATATAACGACTTTATAAACTTCAAAAAAGATTTATTTGGAGGTAAAGATTATAAGTTTGTAGTATTTTTTAACTCAAGGAATATTCATAGAAAAAGACCTGGTGATACTATACTAGCTTTTAGACACTTTTGTGATATTATAGGAAAAGAAGCTGCTAAGGATTGTGCTTTAGTAATGCATACGTCACCTTCTGATAACAATGGTACTGATTTAAGAGCAATAAAAGAAGCATTAACAGATCCAGAATACGTTAACATATACTTTTCTAATGATAAGTTGACTCCTCCTCAGATGAATTTACTTTATAATGTTGCTGATCTAACTTTACTACTATCTTCTAATGAAGGATGGGGATTAGCATTAACTGAATCAATGTTAGCTGGTACTATGATTAGTGCCAACGTTACTGGAGGTATGCAAGATCAAATGAGATTTGTAGATGAGAAAGGTAAATGGATAGACTTTGATGCTGACTTTCCTTCTAACCATAGAGGTACCTATAAAGATTGTGGTAATTGGGCAGTACCGGTATTTCCTTCTAATATTTCATTAGCCGGTTCTCCTGCTACTCCTTATATATTTGACGATAGATGCTCACCAGAAGATGCAGCTAAAGCAATAGCTGAAGTATATAATTTAGGTGAAGAGGAAAGAATAAAAAGAGGGCAAGAAGGCAGAGATTGGGCTATGTCAGATGAAGCAGGTTTCACTAGTTCAGCTATGAGTAATTTAGTTGGACAAACTATTAACGAAACTCTAGAAAACTTTGAACCTAGACCATCGTTTGAAATTCATAAAGCTGAATCAATTAAACCTAAGTATGTTGAACATAAATTATTAGACTATTAATATGAGAAGTGTAGTTGTAAGTTGCCCTATTGATACATATTCAGGGTATGGTGCTAGAGCAAGAGATCTTGTTAAAGCATTAATAGAGACAAAAAAGTACGATGTAAAAATTTTATCTCAACGTTGGGGTAATACTAGATTTGGATATTTAAAAGACCATAACGAAACAGACCTAGCTTCTAGATTAGTACCTAAATTAGATGGTAAGCCAGATATATGGATGCAAGTATCTGTACCTAACGAATTTCAAGCAGTTGGTAATTACAATATAGGAGTTACGGCTGGAATGGAAACGACATTAGTACACCAATCGTGGTTAGATGGTTGTAACAGAATGGATTTAGTATTAACATCATCTACTCATTCAGTTAATACATTTAAGAAGACTGTATATGAGGAAAGAGATACAAATACTAAACAAGTAGTAAGAAAGATAGAACTACAAAAACCTATTGATATCATATTTGAAGGAGTTGATTTATCTAAATACAAACCTACTAATAGTAAACTTGATTTATCTGATATTAAAGAATCTTTTTGTTATCTATTGGTTGGTCATTGGATGCAAGGAGAGTTTGGACAAGATAGAAAAAATGTAGGTTATACTATTAAGTCGTTTTTAGAAGCATTTAAAAATAAACAAACACCTCCTGCTTTAATTCTTAAGTCTATGCAAGTTGGTACATCAATAATTGATAGGACTAGAATGCTGAAAAAAATAGATCAAATAAGAAAAACAGTTAAAGGTAAGTTACCTAACATATACTTACTACATGGAGAGATGTCAGATAGTGAGATGAATGACTTGTATAATCATTCAAAAGTAAAAGTTATGGTTAGTCATACTAAAGGAGAAGGATTTGGAAGACCTTTGCTAGAGTTTGCTTCTATAGGTAAACCCATCATAGCATCAGGTTGGTCAGGTCATGTTGATTTTCTATCAAAAGAATACACCGTACTAATAGGTGGTGAGTTGAAAAACGTACATAAGTCTGCAGCAGTAAAAGATATGATATTAGAGGATTCTAAATGGTTTACTCCTAATGATCAAGAGGTAGCTAGAGCATATAAAGAGACTTTTAAGAATCATAAAAAGTTTGTTACGTTAGCAAAACGACAAAGAAAGCTTGTAGTTGATAATTTTAGTTATCAAAAAATGGTAGAGGTTTTAGATAAGATATTAGATGCTAATGTAGCTGAGTTACCACAACAAGTTCAGCTAACTCTACCAAAGTTAAATTTACCTAAACTCGAGAAAGTATGATAAATAAAGATAATTTAGTAGACGGTCCTTTTGGTAGTAATGCTTGTTACGAACAGACATTCGATCAAAATGGAATTGAAGTTAAAACTTGGCTATGTTTTGGTAGTGGTTTTACTTCATCGACTTTCATGGATAAAGATTCCGATATAGTAAAAGAGACTTTAGAAACTTCTCCGGAACTGTATAAAGATCTTATGCATGTAGATAAAAATAATAGAGTATGGTTTCCTGCTACTATTACTTTACCTAAAAAAGGTATGGTATTTGCAGATGGTACCAGTACAACTAATTGGAAATGGTCTGCTGTTAAGGCATTAGAGATAACAGAAGAAGATAGAAAATTAAAACAATACCCTAAAGACCAAGACTATAGAATGGATATGGCTAATGCTAAACAATTCAATAAAGATGAGTTTATGGATGCATTAGAGGTAATAGGGTTTTACGAACAAGATATGCAATGAGAATATTAGTTACGGGAGGAGCAGGATTTATTGGTACAAATCTCATAAAGAGATTACTCAAAGAAGGACATCAGGTATCTTCAATAGATAATTATGATTCAGGTTTAGAAAGCAATCATCAACTAAATGTTGCTTATAAAAAGGATGATATAATGAACGTTGACAAAATGCCTCGTTTTTTTGATAAGATATTCCATTTAGCTGCTTTATCAAGAATACAACCTTCTTTCAATAACCCATCAGAGACATTTAGAGTAAATGCTTTAGGTACTCAAAAAGTTTTAGACTTTGCAAGAAATATAGGAGCTAAGGTAATTTATGCTGGTTCATCATCAAGATGGCATGATCCATATCAATCACCATATGCTGCTTGTAAGCATATAGGAGAGGAAGCTTGTAAGATGTATAAGACAACTTATGGAATGGATGTAGAGATAGCAAGATTTTACAATGTGTATGGTCCTGGAGAGATAGTAGATGGTGATTGGGCAGCAGTTATAGGTATATGGAGACGTCAAGCAGCAGCACATGAACCTATTACAATAGTAGGAGATGGAGAGCAAAGAAGAGACTTTACACATGTTGATGATATTGTTGATGGACTGTACAGAATTGGTTTTAAGAACGAAGTTCATGAAGATGCCTGGGAGTTAGGTACAGGTATGAACTACTCTATAAATGAAGTTTATTTAATGTTCAAAGAAAGATTTGGTTGTGACTTTATAAACATTCCAGATCAACCTGGTAACTACAGAAAGACTTTGAGAGAGAATAACGATACAGTTGAAAGGTTGAATTGGCAACCTAAAGATAAGTTACAAGAATATATATTTAGTTTAGGTAAATGAAAATAAGTTATGCAATAACAGTAGTAGATGAAATAGTAGAAATACAAAGGTTAGTTTCGTTGTTACTTGAAACAAAAAGAAGTGAAGATGAAATAGTAATTTTATATGATTCATCCAGAGAGTGTGAACCTGTAGAAGAGTTTTTAAGAGCTAAGTCAGTTAATGCTGAGTTTATGTGGCATAAAGATACTTTTAAAGGTCACTTTGCTGATTGGAAGAATAGACTATCTGAATTATGTTCAGGTGATTATATATTTCAAATAGATGCTGATGAGTACCCTAATGAGTCTCTTCTTAAAGCTTTGCCTGCTGTGTTAGAATCTAATCCAGATAACGAAGTTTATTTAGTACCTAGAGTTAATACAGTAGAAGGACTAACTATAGATCATCAGATGAAATGGGGTTGGAATGTTAATGAGAAAGGATGGGTTAACTGGCCTGACTTTCAATGGCGTATATGGAAAAATAATGTCGGTATTAAATGGATTAATAAAGTACATGAAAAGTTAGACGGGTATAAAACTTATGCTGCTTTACCTCCTCAAGAGGAACTTTCACTTTATCACCCTAAGGATATAGATCGACAAGAGAAGCAAAATAACTTTTACGACAACCTACTTAACGTACCTAACCACTACAGTTCAGAGGAGCTAAAAGATTTTTATCTTGGACCAACAAATAAGTTGGTAAATTTGGTTATACCTTTAATTAATCTTATATTTATATTTAATGAGATTAATTGAAAATTTTAAATTAGCAAACGACATCGAAGGTACCTTTGTCGAAGTAGGATTCGGTAGAGGAAGAACTGCTAAATCTATATTCGATGCTATGAATGCTGGTACATTAACTAAACGTGATTCATTTCTTTTTGATTCATTCATGGGCTCAGGCTTACCTACACCTGTTGATTTACAATACAATAGTGAGTTAGAAGAAGGACAAGATCCTGGTAGGTATCAAGTGGCAATGGATATGAGATATGAATTAGGTAATCACTATTCTATCGCAGTAGTAAAAGCATATGTAAGTGCGTATATGATTACTTTGTACTCCAAAGAAACTATAGCATGTCTACATATAGACTTACCTTCATACTCAGCTACTGTTGGGGCACTAGAACGTTTTAGTCCTTACCTTAACAAAGATGCTATTATACATATAAGTGGTTATGGAGATAGTTTAGGGGTAACTAGAGCAGTTGATGCTTATATTGACGACAATCTACTAACATACCAATTCTTTACCCATAACTACGGATCATATATAAAGAATAAGATAGCACCAGTATTTTACAAAAAACCTCAAGCATCAAGAGAGTTCGATGTACCTGAGACTTTTGTAGAGGTTAAAAGACCTAAAAAGGTTGCTTTTGCAGATAGGTATATCAAACCTTTGCTCAAAAGATTCAAACCAACACCAACTGTACTAACTGGAGTAAGTCCTATTAACACCATAGTTAGTAAACCTAACATAAAAACACCAGAAACTTCAATACCAGTTCCTAGAAATAAAGTAAAAGCTTATGATGATAGGTACCAAAAACAAGTAATTAGTAAATTTAAACCAACTCCAACCATAAAAGATGGTTTGGATATAATAGATAAAAGTGTTAGTAGATGAACATATATGTCGATATAGACGAAACAGTAGCAGATTACAAACCAACAGACGATAGAACAGATTATAATTTAGCAACTCCTATCCATATTAATATAGATAAGATAAATAAGTTGTATGATGAAGGTCATGAAATAACTTACTACACCGCAAGAGGTTCTGTTACTAAAAAAGATTGGTACAGAGTAACAAAAATACAATTAGATTCCTGGGGAGCAAAGTACCATAAACTTATTACTGGTGAAAAACCTGCATACGATTTGATGATATGTGATAAAACAAAACGTATTGAGGAGGTATGATACAATCGAAAGAATACGCCCTTGTTATAACAGGGTCGTTGCTTGGACTAAATGTTCCAACAGCAAGATGGATACGTGAAGTTTCTAAAACCACAGACCAATGTAAACTACATGTTTTCATTCACATGTGGAACTTCTGGGAGAATGTAGAATATTTAAAACACTTCAAAGACTTTTTCTTTGAACACGACAATGTAGTAATACATGCAGAAGTTGAGGACTATAATTCAAAAGAATCATTTAATATACAGCAACAGTTTTATAAACAACTTGTAGGAAGTTATGTAGATGTTATACCTCATACAGTTGGCAAAAGAGTATGGTACTGGTATAGTTTATGTAAAGCATTACAAAAAGCTAGACAGCATAGCGATGATTTGTTTATACAATGTCTTTATCCAAATTCATTACCTATTGGTATGACTGGATCTAATGGTTCTGAGAAATTCCCAGACTTTACTTCTACGTGGCTTCGAGATGTAAATATGATAAAAAAGATTTGTGGTACTCCTAAATATGCTAGAGCAGACCTTAATGAGTTAATATACACAGATCACTCTACTGCTCTTATGTTAAAGGAACAGTTTTTATCTGGACATATTAAACTTTTAGCTAAACTACTAGAGGGTTTTGATGCTTTATCTCTCATGGCCGTACAAGGTGAAATGTATACTAAGTATAGAGTTGATGCTAATATAGGTAAACCAAAAAATGCGGATATATTAATGTCAATGATAGACAATACTAAAATATTTCCTAATGAAGCATCAGTCTTTATGCAAAACCTATATAGAAAAAATTTAGATCCTGAAGAAAATTTTGTACTGCATTATGCTCCTTTACATAGAGATACGTTTGTTCAAAATCCATGGTTTAGTATTGGACAGGACTTTATACAGGTAAAACAACCATGGAAACATGTTACTCATAGTAAAGGTACATTTCCTCAACTTTTTTGGACACAAAGTAATCAAAAGAAAAGTGATAGGTTAAAAGACAATACAGTAGATTTTATTAGGAAAAACGAAAAATAGTTCTTATATTATAGTTATGAAGAAAACTTACATTATAGCAGAGATTGGAATAAATCATCAAGGTGATATGTCCATAGCAAAGAGACTTATTGATATAGCAGCAGCAGCTGGATGTGATGCAGTAAAGTTTCAAAAACGTAATCCAGATGTTTGTGTACCAGAAGAGCAGAAATCAAAACCTCGTTCATGGGGTGGAGAAGATATGACTTACCTGGAGTATAAACATAAGATAGAGTTTGGTAAAGATGAATATGATGAGATAGATACATATTGTAAGCAACAAGGTATAGCATGGTCGGCATCTCCATGGGACTTAGATTCAGTAGAGTTCTTACAGCAGTACGATTTACCTTTTATTAAATTACCATCTGCTATGTTAACCAATGACAAATTACTTACTAGTTGTGTTGAGAAGTTTAATAAGGTTATCTTTTCTACTGGTATGTCAACTGAGAAGGAGATAGATCATGCAGTTGATATTCTAAGATCAGCTAAAGCAGTTTTTAATAAGTCAGAAAGAATAGGATTACTACATTGTAATTCATCTTATCCAGCTCCAGTAAACGAGTTGAATCTATCTGCTATTAATACATTAGCAAGCAAGTATGAAGATTTTGATATAGGGTACTCAGGACATGAAATGACTATAGGTACTACAGTTGCTTCTGTTTTATTAGGAGCATCAATTATAGAAAGACATATAACATTAGATAGAACTATGGAAGGTTCTGATCATAGTGCATCAGTTACTCCATGGGGACTATTCAAACTAGTATCTGGTATTAGAGAGTTAGAAGCTGCTTACGGTACCGGTAAAATAGAAGTTACTGAAACAGAATTACCTGTTAGAAAAAAACTTAGAGGATAGTGAGTGTTTTCAATGTAGATAAATATAAAGACAAGTCAATACTTGTTATAGGTGGTGGTACATCTACATTGGATGTTAACTGGGAAGGTATTGATTATGATTTTATATGGACTTGTAATGATTTCTTTCTGGAAGAAAGAGTAGCTAGTAAAGATATAGATTTATACCTATTAGCTTTTACTACAGAGTTTAGTAAAGAGTTAATTAATAAGTTGAAAGGTAGTGAAACTTCTGTATTTTACGAATCTAATTACTATAGACAAAGACAAAATAGTTCTGAGTTTAGAGATTTTCAAAAGGAGATAGGGATTAAGATATTTGATATGAATATTCCTTCTCACGAATTACATAAGGACGGTAAAAAGGCTGGTGCAGCATTTAGACTGATTCAACTAGCTATGATTACAGAAGCTAGTAAAATAAACTTTGTAGGGTTTGATGGTTTTAACAAAGAGTTTACAAACATACACGCATTTAGTAAACATGCAGGGTTAAAAGATTCGGACACTAGAAGAGATTGGCTAACTGGCTATTATAATGTATTTGTAGAAGCATACAATTACTTAGTTAAGTTAGAAGGATATGAAAGGTTACAAAATCTTGGTGAAGGTTTTGATTATAATCTTGGCACGGAAATAAGTAAAGAACATTTTCCATTAGATGAGAAGACTTTGGAGATACTGGGCAAGAGCACTAGGTGAAAAAATAGGAGAAGATAATAAGAAGGCTGACTCTGTAGCTTTTATTAGAACATTATTGATTTTACAAGCAGTTATTTGCAACATATTAATAGTATGGAATATTTTAAGACGTTGGAATGAGTAAAAACATAGACGATATAGCATTCATAGTACAAGCTAGACTAAATAGTCAAAGAGTACCTCGTAAGATGATTAAACCATTTGCTGGTTCTAACCTATTTGGCATCGTATTAGATAAACTACTTACATCAGATATTATACCTTCAGAGAACATTATAGCATCAGTGTACGAGGAAGAGCTATTCCATGAAGCAAATATAAAAAGAAACATTAGAACTTTTCAACGTAGTTATGAATCTGCAAACAATGATAATGATATTAAAAAAATTTATGAATGGCATGATAAACTTCCTCACAAATATTTGGTTCTTATTAGCGGCTGCAACCCTCTTTTATCTGTACGTACTATCGATAACTTTGTAAAGCAATTTGTTGAGCAAGAGGAAGAAAATTTATTTGCAGTATTCGAAAAGAAAACATATTACTGGAACAAGGAAGGAGCTCTTATCACACCTTGGCCTAAAGACCAAACAATAATGAATACCAAAGCTGTTGAACCTGTTAACGAAGCAGCTCATGTACTATACGCCTCCAGAATGGATCTTATAAAAGATGAGAGATTTATGGGTGACTTTGAAAAACCTGGAGGAATTAAATTATTTAAAATGGACGAGTTAGAGGCATTCGATATTGATTACCCTTGGCAGTTCGAAATAGGAGAAATGTTATATGAAAAGTTTAAAAAGTAAAGTATTAGGATTTGATACTTACGAGCAGATAAACGCCAACATAAAGGATGCTGCTAAAGGCGAAACAGCTTACTTAGTTACTTGCGGACCATCACTTACTTCTCATAACAGAGAAGAGTTGATTAAAAAGTTAGATGGTAAATTAGTTATAGCATGTAAACAAGCATATGAGTATGTAAAAGAAGTAGCTACAATTCATTTATTATCAGTTTACAACTATCAACCTTATGAATATCATTCTGAGGAAACTATTAGGCACTGGCAGCTTACTGCTATGAATGGACAAAATGAGGCAGAGAGGATCAAAAAATGGGGACAGAGAATGGATATGTCTTTACTTTGTTACTCTACTCCTTGGGTCAGTAAACATCAATCAACTTCTTATACTAGAAACTTTAAGAACTGGGAGCTGTATGCAGAGAATAAAGCAGTATGAGGTCCAGGCATTATGTATGAGTCAGGTTTTCCATTGGCATTACATTTAGGAGTTTCTAAGATAGTTACTATTGGATGGGATATAGGAGACTTATCTAAGTATGGCGATGATCAAATGAGTGTAGATGAAAATTGGATAGATCAACATGCAAAAGACTTATATAAAGCAGATGTAGGAGGCGGTCCAGAAAGAGAAGAATTAGAAAATACTATCGGTTGTACTGACAAAATGTACGATTATTTCTTGGATCGTAACGTAGAAGTTCATATATTATCTAATACAAACCCAGCAGATGAAAGGTTTAAAAGAATTGTTTTCGAAGAAATATAAGGTAGCATTAGTTACCAAGACCTATAGTAGAGATATACCCTCTTACAAAATACTTTTTGACTCTATCAATAAGTATAACGAAGATAATCTTCCTATATTTGTCATTATACCTTTCAGTGATAAGCAGTTACTACAAGATACTATAGGTACAGAAGGTTATACACTGTTGTATGATCATGACATACATTCTTTTAAATACAATATGGCAGGCTGGGAGCAGCAGATGATAATAAAGTTAAAAGCTCATCAACATATTAGTACTGAAACTATTTTACTTATAGATTCAGATGGAAGATTTATAAAGCCTTTTTTCGAGAAAGACTTCATTGCTTATGATAACATACCTTATACCATTGTACATGAAAACAAGCAGATTGCTGAATATGAAACAGCATTAAAAGGAGGAGATTATAATAATACTGGGTATGCTAAAGCAGTAAGAGCATATAGAGATATTTTTGGCTTTCAATCTACCAAAATTTATGACTATGGACCCAATCCACATTTGTGGAGTACTAGAGTATTAGAAGAGTTTTTTAGTACCTACATAGACTACAATGGACTAAACTTAGAAGAGTTTTGTTTATCTATGAAGAGTAATTATGGTATTCATTTTAGAGAAACTCTTACGTACGGTGAGTATTTGATGACTACTAAATGTATACCTGTTGTACCTTCAGGACCATTATTCAAAACGTATCATTGGAAAGAGATGGTAGAGTTTGAAAAAGGTACTGGATTAGAATTAGAAGAAAACATAGCTAAGAACTATCTTGGCATAATAATGCAAAGTAAACATACATGATATTATTTCAGATGCACCATATGTGGTACGAGTCTAATATGATAGACGAATGCTGGCATTCAGTACTACAGGCTCTTAGATCTGCACCTGATGTAGATGTAAAGATTAAAATATGCTTCAATTATCAGACCTATATCGAAACTCCTAACGTAAGTAGCCCTAGACAGCTATTAGAGAAATGGGACAGTCATCCTTTAATGCAGGACTTTACTCCTGAGTTAGTTTTAAAAACTGATAAGGATCCATTTTATAACATAGCTGATTGGAGAAGAGAAGTATATGACCCAGAGGCTAAATATACAGTATGGGGTGAAAGTGATACTATTATACCAAGAGACTTTTTTGCAATATTAGACAAAGTAGAAATAGATCAACCTCACGTACTTACATTTGCAGGTAGGCCAATGTGGGATAATAGTTGGGATGTAGTAACTCATGAAAAACTTCAAGGATACTCTAAACCTTGTCAATGCCCTCCTAAAGACCATAAAGATGATTGTATTGAATTATTAGAGACTCCTTGGAAGTATAAAGATTATATTACTCAAAAAGAGTTAGATAAGTTTAACGACGAGTCAGGAGATATAAACATTAAACAAGTACCTCATAAGATAGATGGTAGTTTAGTATGTATATCATCTGGTCATCAAACTCCTTTTATCGCTCCTGACATGCACTTTGTTAGAGAGGATACTTGCTTTGAGTATGTATGTAGAAAAAGAAACATACCACAAGTGTGTGTAACGTCTAGACTTAAAGGACATAACTATTGGCATCCAAATAAAAGATCAGGTACTGATGCTACAAGAAACGATGATGTGTTTAAAAAGTACTCTGAAGAAAGTCAACTAGCTATGAATAAATTTTTAACTGAACTATGAACATAGTAAGTATTTACCGTATCAGTGATAATAGTAATAAAGAAAAAATCAAACCTGATTATGCCTCTAAAGAAAATTGTCTAAGGACTTTTGTTAGAGAGTTCGGAAGAGATAATTTAATTTTACTGTGTGATAATGTAACTGAAGAAACTCATAAGATGGTTCAACAGTATGTTGATGCAGATAAAATACATCTTACTCAAAATGGTAATACTGGTTCGTTTATTGCAAGTTGGGATTTAGCTAAGAGAATTGCAGAGCAATATGGAGATGATGTTATTATTTATTTCGTAGAGGATGATTACATACATCGTAGAGGAGCAAGAGAGATATTAGTAGAAGCATTTAGAGACTTAAACGCTACATATGCTTCACTATATGATCATCCAGATAAATATCAAAACTTTAAAGATGAAAGATTTACTTGGGATCATGGAAAACAAGATGAGGATATAAATGGCATTAGAGTCCCTAAACACATTTATGGACAAGGATTAGATAGTAAAGTATATATTTCTAAAACAACTCACTGGCGTACAGTAAGTAGTACTACAATGACATGGGCATGTAGAGGTAAAGATGTAATAGAAGATTTTCAAGATATGTGGGACCTTCATTACGGAAAACATTTACCAATGGGAGGAGATACTTTTAGAATGATATACAAAAAAGGTAAACAACTTATAAGCTGCATACCATCTTATGCTGCACATGCAGAAGAAAAATGGTTGCCTTATTTTATTAATTGGAAACAAGAAGCTGAATTATAATTATGGAAAACAAAAAATGGAATAGTCAAATAGATAACGTACCTGTTTATCCAGATCCACGTAGAAGAAAGAGAATGTGGGAAGATCATGTGCTTGGTAAAACTATTGATGGGGGTGTTATAGTTGAGTTTGGAGTAGCAGATGGAGGTTCAATAGGATGGTTTACTAAAAAGTATCCTGATGTAACAGTATTTGGATTTGACTCATTCGAAGGCTTACCTGAAGATTGGATGATAGATAAGAAAGTTATACTACCTAAAGGTCATTTTAACCGCAATGGTAATCCTCCTGAGTATGCTCTTACTGGAGATGTAACTTATGTCAAAGGATGGTTTGAAGATACTTTACCAGATTGGAATGAAAACTTTGATGGGTATATAAAAATAGCTCATATAGATTCAGATTTATACTCCAGTTGTAAGATAGTATTAGAGAATATAAAAGACAAATTAAAAGTTGGTAGCTTTATTCTATTTGATGAAATTACTCATCTTGATGGTAGAGATCATGAACTGAAAGCATTTAATGAATTTTGTGCTGATAATCCTACTTTTGATTTTGATGTAATAGCTCGAACAACAGGTCCACAGGCAATGATAAAAGTATTAAGTCTATGATAACACACTGTATTAGTACTTACAATAACTTACCTTATTTAGTTCTAGCTGTACAATCAGTTAGAACACATTCGTATTGGAGAGATGCTCCTTTTATTATCCATGCTGAAAATTGTAATGATGGTACTGACGAATGGTTAAAAGATTTTGGTAAATTATATGATCTAGAGTACTATATAGACAAAAATGATAACCCTAAAGGTATTGGAGGAGGAATGAACTTCTGTGCTGATAAGGTAAAGACAGAATATATTAACTTTCTTCATTCAGACTTCTATGTCGCTAAAGATTGGGACTTAGAGTTGATGAAGGTACATGACAAGTATGAAGATGAAGACCTTTGGGTCAATAGTTTTAGAATAGAACCTAATATGTTTAACTCTCCAGATAGAGTTGGTACTCTATTAGTACACCCAGATGAGTTTGGAGGTTATCATGATGATTTTAACACTAAACGATTTATAGATTATGCTGCAGAATTTGCTAAACAAAATGATCATGAAATTCCAAAAGGTGAAGGCGTTTCAGGTCTTATTAAAAAATCAGTATGGGATAGGATTGGTGGTAATGATCCTTTATTTGCTCCTACTAGCTGGGATGACCATGATCTTTTCCTCAGAATGATTCAAGATGGTATAAAGTTTATCATGCCTACTAAGTCAGTAGTATATCATTTCGGAGCAAGAGGTAGTCACAGATTAGAAGAAAACGATGGTAAATCATCAGAAAGACAAATGAAAGCAGAGCAGAGAAATTCAAGAAAATTCTTTGAAAAATGGAGGGGAATGCCTATATTTGATAAATACGGTATGATTAAAGGAGTTACAAATGGATAAAATTACGTTCGCTATACCTAGTAAAGATAATTTACGATACTTGAAAACTTGTATACCTTCTATAAGAAAGAATGCATTTAGAGATGATCACGACATTATAGTATTTGTTGATCAAGATAATGATGGTACAGTAGATTGGCTTAAAGAAGTAAATGAGAAGTATAACTTAAGGTACTTAATTAACCCTAAACTTAATAAGGAAAGATTTGGTATTGGTATGGCTTATGATGAATGCATCAGAGCTGCTAAGACTGATATAGTAATGGTCTTTCATGCTGATATGATGTTAGGTAAAAATGCAGATAAGTTAGCATTTGATCACCTTAAAAGTAAAACGGCAGTAAGTTGTACTAGAGTAGAGCCTCCTTTACACCCTAACAATGGAGAGAAAATAATACGTAACTTTGGTATATGGCCTGAAGAATTTGTTGATGAAGGATTTGATAAGTTCGTAGAAGAAAATAAAGATGTTACTAAAACAACTAATGGAATCTTTGCTCCATGGATGGTTTACAAGCAAGAGTTTTTAGATATAGGAGGTCACGACCCAATACTCAAATCATGTAGAGAAGATTCAGATGTATTTAACCGTATGCAGTTAGAAGGATTTACCTTTATACAACCTTGGAATAGTTTAGTATATCATTTAACTGGAAGAGGAGCTGGTAGTTTTTCCGGAGATAAAGAACGTCATGATGAATGGCAAAAGGAAATGCAAAATTCTACAAAAGAGTTTATACGTAAATGGGGTACCGGAGTACAACATGATGCATTAATGAAACCAATAGTTACTCCTTTCTATAATAAAGGATTGGTTATAAAGAATGCTACTATGGAGTTATTAGAGTTACTTGAACCGTATGTAACTAATGTATATACTGATAAGTATTTGAAAGAGTATCTTGACAAAGAAGGTACTAACACTGAATATACTTTAGGTTGGAGGTTGAGAGAATTTAATGAGGTTCCTAACAATGATATCATTCTATTTATAAATGGAGATAATTTTACTCAAGCTGACTTTAATATTTACGCACAGTTATCTAGAGTATTTGAAGAGCAAAAACCTCAACCAGGTACTTTTAAATTAGGAAATATAAATATAAAAGTAAACAAATATGAAGAAAAAATATATAATAGAGTTTACTCATAGCTCAGGAGAGAAAGAGATTGTTGAGTTAGTCACAGACAGACTTGAATGGTCAATTGATCAATGGACTAGAAATAGATCTATCATCAATCACGAAATAATAGAAGAAGGTTCAACAAACAACAAACAAATGCTATTTGGATAGCTATTTATTAATATGAAACGATTACAACACTTTATAAGCCAATTAACGGAAGCAGCAAAAGTAAACTTTGCAGGACATTCTTTTCTTTTGAAAGTCGACACAAATGAAGACCCTCAGAAAAAAGGAGTAAAAGTTCAATTTATTCCTACTGAATTTGGTTCTCTATCTCCTACTCAACAAAATGATATTGCTATTGAGTTAGAAGGTAGACTTGAGCAAGGTTTGGATGATTATGAGTTACGTGTAGAAAGAGACAGAAATCTAAAAGATAAGTCTGTAATAGGCTTTTTTATCTACATTGAGTACTTTGATAAATTAATAAGAAAAGTACTAGGTAACCAAAATCCAGAAAATGATGAGCCAGAAATCAATCGACCCGAAGAAGAGGCTTAGACAAGTCCTCTTTTCTATTCACCCTTTATCGTACCGTATAAAGATTAAAACCGTAGACAAAAACACTATGGATAGAAAGTTATTCCTAGAAATCATCGATCAACTTAGAAAGATTGAAGACAGAAGAGATTTTATGGCTGAAGAGATAGGTATGGATATGACAACATATGAAGATCAATTCTTCTCAGTTATAGAAAATTTAATGAAGATGCACTTTACCAAAGAGCAGTTAGCTCTTATACAAATGTATCTTTATCAACTAGTTCCGGACAAAGAGTGGGATGGTACTATTACTATCGAACACAAGAAAAAAGAAAAGACAGTACCTTTTAAAAAACCAATTGATGTCTGGAATGTAATCTCCAAATATAGTGGAACGTAAAGAAACTGTAGCTCGTTGGTTAAAGACTAATCCTGAATATGTCGATAGTTTTTCAGACTTTAAAGGTACCGTTGACGAATACTTTGATAAGTGGAATAAAGATTGGCAGTTTCATTGGCATGAAAATAAAGATAAAGAACCTTATCCTTTTATCAAAAAGTGGATTGGGTCAGATAGAGAAGAAAAATGGTTGAAGTTACAACAAAGTAATGAACCATCGTTGCAAGATACCATTAAGTATTATCAAAATAATGAAATTGAATACCGTCTTAATGTTCACGGTTTAAGAGACGAACCATGGGAGAATAAACCTGAAGAAGTAGATGTTTACTTAGGAGATTCAAACACATTAGGGACTGGCATAATAAGAGATGATGCATATCCATACCTTATTTCTAAACAATTAGATTTCCCTTCTTTGTATTGTGGAGCTGGAGCAGCAGATATTACCACTCAATTTAACCTTTTAATATTCATATCTAAAAAGTTTAAAATTAGAAATTTATTTCACAATCCAGTTAAGAAATTTGTTAGCATTGGATGGGAAGATAGGTTCGGAAACACTACAGGTATTGCTGAATGGGATAGAAATCTTCAGCCGGAAAGATTTGAAAAGTTTAAGGATGTATTTAATCCTACTAATACTAGCTTCCTTTACTATATGGCTTACCATGCATTTATTGGCTTGTGTAAAGAAAAAGATATCAACTACATATATTGTGATTGGGAAGTGTCTAATGGTGAGATAGAAGACAGATTTAAAAACAATAATTTTAAAGAAGAATTCAAATTAGAAGATTCAAAGTTAAACGTCTTAGCCAGAGACACTTACCATGCTAGTGTGTATAGACATAGAGTACTGGCAAATAAATTTTTAGAAAAACTCGGGTATAAGTTGTTTGTCTGAGATATTCTTCTTATATTTATATCTAATTTAAAAACGGTTATATGATTCAGACTATGCAAAATTTAAAAATGATTCCTTGTCCTAAATGTAATGAGGACTTCCCAGAAAAAAGAAAAGAGTTAGGCTATCACGTTTGTGTTAATTGCTCGACAGCTAAACCTGTAGTAGGTATTACTACTGTAGAAGGTACAGGTGATCATACATATAATGATATTATTATTATGGATCAGGATAGAGCTAGATCGATTGCATTAAAAGAAGCTGAGTTAAAAGGTTCAAAAGTTCAACTTGAGCTCCTTGATTTGGATATAGATGAATCTGCAGTTTCTCAATCAGTAAAAGAAGCAGTCAATAATGTAGTAGAGGATGATGAACCTTTAATTGTAGATGTTGACGACAGTCCAAAAGGTATTCAAGGAATAGATTATTAATGGCAAGAGCAGCTAAAATACTTACTAAAGAAGATATCTTGCGTGCTATAAAGGTTACTAAATCTAATATGCATGCTGCAAGACATCTACATGTTTCTTATAATCACTATAAGAAGTATGCTCGTATGTATAAGAACGATGATGGTATCACTCTATTAGAAGCTCACAAGAATCAAGAAGGTAAAGGAATAAGAAAATATTCTCATAAAAAGTTACCTAAATTTACTGCAATATTAGATGGAGAAGTACCTTCAAGACATTTAGATAGAGAAGAGTTTAAACAAAGACTTATTTTTGAAGCTTTAATTGAAGAAAAGTGTAACTCATGTGACTTTGCAGAACGAAGGGTAAAAGACCTTCAAGTGCCATTAGCAATAAATTATAAGGATGGTAATAAAAATAACCTAACCTTAAAGAATATTGAGTTTCTCTGCTTGAATTGTCACTTCCTATATGGTGTTGACACTAGTAAGAAGAAACAAGGAGAGATCAAGGTAGATTACGTAGATCATACAAAAGATGACAAGCAATGGGAGATGGATGAGCATCACATGGAACATCTTAAGGATTTAGGGTTGTTTAACGAAGAATCACCAGGTGATGAGTATATCTCACGTCTGTAAAACTATTTATATACATGGCCAATAAGAAAACTAACAAATTTTCAACTTGGAAGAAGAAAAAACCTTTAGAAAGAAAGGTTGCTGACGACCTTGTCAAGCAGTCTGAGAAAAACGATAAACTCAGACAAAAAAGAATAGGAACAGGTTTTCTAGACTTATTTTAATTTAAAACTATTTTATGAAAAACTTACTAGTAACTATAGTTGTGTCTTTAGTCAGCACAGTAGTGATGGCATTTGGAATTATAACTAGACAAGAAGTAAAAAGTGCATTAGAAGTAGAACCAGAGAGGCCCTTGGCCTTAGAAGAATTTACCCCCGAAATTAAAGCTCCAAAAATAGAGCTTGTTGTAAAAAACCATACAAAGTTTTTAGAGGATTTAGGAATGAGAGAATCTTCCGGAAATTACAAAGCAGTCAACCAATTTGGATACTTAGGAAAGTATCAGTTTGGTAGAAGAACTCTAAACGCATTAGGATATGAAGAGGTATCTAATAGAGAGTTTTTAGCTAATGCTTCAATACAAGAAGAAGCTATGTATGCTTTATTACACCACAACAAAAGAATACTTAGAAGACAGATAGAAAAGTACCATGGTCAATTTATAAATGGAATTTATGTTACTGAATCTGGAATATTAGCAGCAGCTCATTTAGCTGGTCCAGGTAATGTAAAGAAGTTCTTTAGAAAAGGATATGAATTCAAGGATGGCAATGGAACTAAAATGACTTCTTATATGATAAAATTTAGTAACTATAAGTTGGAATTCTGATTTATTATGCCTATATTAAGGTATAAATAAAATAAAGGTTATGGTATACGATCATGAAAATCCACTTAGTGAGCAAGAGTTAGACTTATTAGGTAAAGAAAATTTTGATAAATTTTTAGAGTATTTAGATGCAAAATCTGCTTACTTACAATCTAAGGCAGGTCCACCCGATAGAAAGCAAACTGAGATTGTAAAAATGATGCAAGAAAAAAAGTATTTAACTAAATAAAAAAAGGTTATGAGTGAAAAGAAAGGTCATTTAGTAAAACTACATTTTGATTTTGATACTGCAGGTGTTCTAGAAATTTGGATGCCTAAACTTAACGGTTGGTACAGAGTTACTTCTAGTTCGTTTAGGTCTTATGACGGTAAGCGTAGAATTACCAAACCTATTAAGCCTCAAGGTTTAGGAGAAGTAAATAACATTGAGATGATTACTACAGAGCACCATGGAATGGTCTTTATGATGGGTACCAATGACTACGTACCTTACAGAGGTACTCATAGTTTTGTAGAGAGTGACAAGTCTATTTACTTTCAAAAGCAATATGAAAAATATCAATCAGGAAGTTTTATAAGAAAATAATATGGTGAAGTTACATTTTACATCAACCGATCAGTTTGAAACTTTGTTTACAAAAAAGACTCTTGCAGTTACTAGGAGTATAGTACAAGGTATAGAAACTGCTATGCAAAAGAATAAAAGATCAGCACAGTTATTTGAAATTTCATTTGAAGATGCAGATAATATGTTTGAAATTAGTTTACCTCAGAGCCAATGGACTATAGCATTAGAAAGTTGTTTAGAGCATTTAGCTGCAGCAGAACTACCTGATGAACAAATAGATTGTTGGAAGTTACTAGAAGCAGCAAAAAGTTGGTAAAATAGTTGTGAGTTTAAATTATTATGCCTATATTGTAGATATATAAATTAAAAAGGTTATAATTATGAAAGATGTTATGTTAAGTTTTGGTAAAGGATTAGATGGGTACCTTACTAAAGATCAAATTAGAAACTCATCACCATTAGTATTTGCAGATGCTCCTACTAATCCCAATCTTAGTAAAAAGTATCTCTTTGTAAATACTGAAACTATTATTGATGACTTAGAAAAGCTAGGCTGGCTACCAGTTCAAGCTGCTCAAAGAAAAAGTCAGAAATCTGAAGGTACTATCTTTAGTAAGCATATGATTGCTTTCCAGAACCCAAACATTAAAATTACTTCTAGTGACGGTGATGATGCCTATCCTAGAATTTTATTGACTAATAGCCACGATGGTATGCAGTCATTTAAATTTAGTGTTGGTATATTTAGATTAGTCTGTAGTAATGGTTTAGTAGTTGCTGATGAGCAATTCAGTAACTTTAATATTAAGCACAAAGGCTATACTTTCGCTGAGTTACGTAGCGTAGTTAAGCAAGCAGTAGAAGATCTTCCTAATAGAGTTCAAGTTATGAACGATATGAAAAATAGAGTCCTAACTCAAGAAGAAAAAAATAAACTTGCTTTAGATGCTATGATGGTTAGAGCTGGTATTGCTCCTAATTCAGAGAAAGCTGCTAAATTTAATTACGATGAGGAAACTATCCAAGATATTTTAGATCCTAAGAGAGATGCTGATATTGGTAATGATCTTTGGAGAGTATTTAATGTAGTTCAAGAGAAGATTACTCAAGGAGAGTTTCATGCTGCTTTAAAAGGAAGCAAAGTTAGAAAGGTTCGTAAGATTAAGTCTTTCGAAAAAGATATCAAAGTAAATCAAGAATTGTTCAAGCTGGCAACAGCATTAGTTTAATATTTAAAATAAGTTATATTATGAGTTCATTTGAAAATGTATTAAAAGAGTATTTAAAAGTCGATCCAACTTCCAAAACTGGTCTTAGATGGATCAAAAATAAAGGAACAAGAGCAAAAGCAGGACAGGAGGCTTTCACATCTACCGACGCTTATGGGTATTACA
>Ga0129351_1000106_pt1 | contig 27588 bp, 36 predicted proteins | sample CPBDNA_8_FD_94423 | JGI IMG/M metagenome (GOLD analysis project Ga0129351, IMG submission 94423) | Freshwater to marine salinity gradient microbial communities from Chesapeake Bay, USA - CPBay_Sum_27_0.2_DNA | ecosystem: Environmental > Aquatic > Marine > Coastal | place: USA: Chesapeake Bay... | reverse complement strand
TGAGTATGATTATGATTATATGAATAGAAGAGTTTATAATATAATTTTAGTTAGAAGTAAAAAGGTATATGGAAATAATAATATGGATAAGTTATTTAAAGAAGAGTTATTGAAGTATATTGGTGATGAAAAGAAAGTATTGTTGAGTGAGTTTTATAATAAATTTAATAATAAAAGTGTGTTTGGTTTATTATATAATTTTAGAGGAGGTAGATGGAGTGTGAATAGTTTTAATGATAGATTTGAGAATTGGTGTAGAAGAAGTGGTATGTTAATTAAGGAAAAGATTAATGTATATAATAGATTGTGGTTAGTTAAATAATAATATAAGAGTTGTGAGGGTATTATATATAGGTATTAATTTATTTATATATAATATACCTCCAGCATCTATTACTGATATAATAATATAAAGATAAAGGTTATGAAGCATCCAAGCTATAGTAAGGCATCCAATCAATATGCCAATAGGACAAATAATAGACTATCAAAGACATCTAAACAATCTTTAAAGGAGGAGATGATCCGATTTGCTAAGAGGTTGAAGTCTTTAGACAAATCTTAGACCAATTTGATGTCGGGTTGATGTAACCCTGCATGCACAGTGACAGTACATTTCCCTAACATGTTGGGAAGCAGACAGTTCGGCCTTGACTCAATCCCATCGAGATGATGGATTTTCGGTATATAGGTTTATATATATTTATATATTTATATATGTAAGTTTATTCTCACAATAAGTAAATGTCCATTTAAGTAAGTACGAAAAGAATAAAGTACCTGCTATGGTGTTGGTAAAGAAAGGAATTGCCATAGTGTAGCATAATATAAGACCAGTTATGTCTTTAGGGTAACCACCCATCACCCATACTCCAAAGTTGGTGATAATAAAAAAGATAAGAGATGATGTTAATACGTTTGTAACCTTTATCTTTTTCCAATAAGTTCCTAATATACTAATAAGAAAGAACGAACCATAGACCCAATATGAGATACCATAGAAACCTAAATACATATCAGATATTCCCATTGCAATGAGTGGAAGGGATATCCCTAACCATTTGTTCTTAAAATTTGTTGAACCAAATAACGCCAATGCAATGATTGGTGTAAAGTTAGGAGGATGTGGTAATAATCTTACCAACACCGCCATGATAACAAATCCAATAAGTAATAGTTCTCTTTTATTCATTATATATAAGTATATGTTTAATTATGAAGAGTTTAGATACTGTTTATGACTTAATATTAATTTGTTTAAAGAAAGCTTTAGAGAGTTAACCGATATAGTGGCACCAGAGATTGCATCTACATAGTGTTTAGGTTTAGACATACCTATAAACTGTCTTAACCATCTTTTACTTGCTATCTCTCCTCCATAGTTCTCTCTATATATTAGTATCTTTACATGTTTAATAGTATTGTTATCTGGATCTATTATAGCCATATATGTGAACGCTTCAAATCTAGACCTAGAATCGCCAACATACACCCTATCGGTCTTACCGGTAATGTTAAAGATATGTCCATCTAAGAATACTTGCTTGTTTTCAAGTAAGACTATCTCATCATAGAATTTATATAGGTGTTTATCTACTTTCTTATGTAGGGTAGAAGTATTTACAAGTACCACCAAAGTCACTAACCACCTCACCATATATTCCAGTTACCATATAAGAGATATAATATCACTACACCCAGTATATACGAGATAACAAATCTTTTATTTACCTTTCTAAGATGATCATCAGTTACCTCTGTCATATATCTTTGGATTACATAGTCTTTTACTACATTCATACCCATCATTATGATTGTGAAAGATAGGATCGCCAATATTACTTCATTATACATTGTTAATTATATTTAAAATCGTAGTCTCTATAGTTTTCCTTTAGGTCTGTATAGGGAGGATACAATTAATTCCGCGGGAGCGAGCGTTTACACTGTTAATTCTCTACACCACCCACACTTATTAACTATAATATAAGATTTTTTTGGTTAAATACCAACCTTTTAAGGGGAATTTTTTGGGGAAAATCTTGTATATATAGTTTTATTAGTTTATATTTATAGTAGATGGCGAAGTTATATGTATATGGTTGTAGTTTTTCAGCAGGTACTTTGGTGAATATTAAGAAACCAGAGTATTACCAGCCGTTCTACCAACATCAATTTAAGGAACACTATTGGGGTGCACAAGTAGCCAACTACTTACAGTTGGATTTACATGAGAGATCCATAGGAGGTGGTGCAAATGACACAACTATATCGAGAATACTACAAGATAGTAGTTTATACAGTGAAGGAGATAAGGTTATTATAGGTATCACAAGAGGGAATCGTTATTCTCTTGAACCAATACGTAGGAATGACTTTAGATTAGACCTAAAACAAGACTCAGTTCTTAAATCTATAACAGTAACTGATACATATTCTGATATTAATCTTGGATTTATGCATGAATATTTCAGACAAGAAGATGCAGGTGAAATAAAAGAAGGGGAAAAAGAGTTTTTAACCACATATCTACTATCTGGTACATTAGAAGAGAACAATTTTACTGATGATGATATAACCCTATTGATGCACTGGTTTAGAGCATGGAGAGGTAACTTAGATAAGGTGTATGAAGTACATCATAAAGAAAAGTTTCAGCAGTTACAGAGTCTTCTTTATAGGATAGGTGTTGATGTCTATGTTTGGGAGGATAGTCTATGGGGAGAATTTCAACCTATCACAGATTGGTTAAGGCCAAGACTTAATCTCAAACAAAGAGTAAAAGACTCTCATTGGTCTCCTAATGGTAACACTTCTTTTGCTGCTTTTGTAATTGAACAAATACAACAAGATGTCAGTTATTGGAATAAAGATACAGTTACAAGGTATAAAAAATTATTTAACCACAACATCATAAGTAACCTTAAACAGTTTGTTGATTCAAATTTTGAGATCGACACTTCATGGCATGATGAAAAAAAGTATCCATGGTTAAAAAATAGACAGGATATTTATTAATATGCAACCAGTAGACCCAAATAAATTATTTGATATTTTCCATAAAGGTGATGAAGCTATCTACAAAGAGCACGGCGTCAAAGAAGCTTTAGATAGTGACTATGTACTTATGGGAATGGTTGTTCGTGGAGTTGAGAACTTCCACTTAATGGACGTTATGTATTCAAGACAGTACCCAAAAGAATATAAACGTAATAGAAAGAACATTGCTATAAAATACTTTTCTAAACTGTTTAGTTATCTTAATCGAGTAAAAGACCACCCTATAAGTGTTATTGAGGAGATGGAAAATGGTTTTGATTTAACTCAAATAGTTGTAGCATTAGATTTCTTAAGAGAGTTTTTTGAAAAGATGGAGCATTATGAAAAATGTGCTGTATTAAAAACTTACATAGACGCTTGTACGACAGTAAAAATAGAAAACTAATTTAAAACAATCAATTATGATTTTAGTAATTATCGGTATAGTAGCAGCAGGAGTTGTGATTTATATCGTAAAAAAGAAAAAGGATGCTGCAAAAGCTAGTGAGATAGCATCTAGACTTTCTACAAAACCTAGGACGGTTACAAAAGTGGTGAGTACCAAACCTGGTTATGATTCAACTGGTCAGCCTGTAAAGATGGATAATGAAACAGGTCCAGATTTCAAAGCTAGACAGGCTCACTTTTACTATGTCCAAGGTAGAGGATAATACGTTTTGGTTCTTTGGATGTAGTATGACTTCAGGTCACGGCCTTAATTGGGAGTGGATGGGTGATAACTACCAAGAAAGAAAAAAGAATAATGAGTTATGGAAAAAGGTTGGTGATGGGTATGAAGATACTATTTTTCCTAAATTACTATCACAACACTTTGGTATGCAGTATAAAAACTATGCTGTATCAGGACAAAGTAACCAAACCATTTTAGTACAGTTATCAAACTGCTTACACTTAATGAAAGAGGGAGATAAAGTATGGGTCAATTCAACATGGCCCATGCGTTTCCCAATTCCACATCCTGAAGCAGATTTATTAGTTGAGACTATGGTACCTATGTGGATGAATGATGACGGGTCTTTAGATTTTCAAGATGAACTAATCCCATCCATATGGGGTGAAGATAGAAATGAAGTTATAAAGTTATATATACAATCAGTTATTGGAGCTAACTCACAACCTTTATTAAGAGTGTATAAGACAGCACTGTATGATATTACTCTACATTTAAATAATATCGGTATAAAATCTTTCTTATGGGATGCAACTGAAAGAGCTCATCACTATGAAGGTATAAAACATTGGAAGCCGGGTATAGAAGATGCACATCCTTCTCCTAATGGTCATAAGAATATATTTAACGATGTGTTAAAAGAGTTTATTTAGTATGTTGTGGATATTTGGAGATAGTTTTGCAGGTAACTACTGTCTTTTAGAAGATCAATCTAGACAGGAAAAAGAGTTTCCATATCTGGAATACACTTGGCAGTATCTTTTAGCTGAAAAATACAAACATGATTTTAAGTTAAAAGGATTAGGTGGTGCTTGTAATCAAGATACATTTAAAGTAATAACAAAATATTTACATCAGATTGTACCAGGAGATATAGTGATAACTATTCTTACCTCACCTAACAGGCAGTTAGAAGTAACAGAAGAAAAATATACTTTCAGTGGATTAAAGCGAGAATATACTTCTATACTGTATAATGATGACCCACCAGAAGGACACCCTATAATTACTAGTCATTTAGGTAATCACAATGTTGATGAAGAAGCTAAAGCATGTAGGATATTGAGAATGGATAAATATAATACATCAAGTAAGGTAAGTGGTGCTTGGTTACACTGGACTATGGATTACTGGCAATCATTTGTTAATCATTTTAACAATATAGGTGTACAAAGTATAGCTTCAGGCTTTGGAGCACTAAGTGGTGATATACATTATGAAGATTGGATGACTTTAGATGAGAGGTATTCATGTGATTGTAAGCATTTCTCCAGAGAAGGACATAAATACAACTTCGTAATACTGGATTATGCTATACAAAACAATCTTAACTATATAGATCTCAAATATATACTAGAAAAAGGACCAGAATACATCCAACCATCACTGAAAAAGTAATAAAAAAAGTTGGTACTCTGAATTATTATACCTATATTTAAGTATATTAATAGATAAAAAAAAGGTTATGTTATTACAAATGTTTTTAAATGGGTTCCTTACAGGAATTATCTTACTTATTTCAGTTTTTCTTTTCAAAAAAGTAATAAACTACATTCAAGTAAACGGTAAAGATTCTTGGTTTGGTATTTCAATTCTCATTTCTCTTTTAGTTCTTTTTGCTAGTTGCAGTAAAGAAGAAGTTTTTGAGGATGTATGCGGTGATTGTTTAGTAAACTTCGAAGTACCTTTTGAAAAAGATGCTATGGGTTACTATCATGCTAAACTTAGCTACAATAGTAGTGGAATAGGTAGGTTTAGTGTAGATACTTATGCTACTGCATCAGAAGATTCTTATACTTACTCTATATTCAAAGGAGATATTACTATCGATGAATCAATGAAATTAGATATGGTTCAAGAATCTAGACTTAACCACGATGATAAAGGTTATACTAAACGTATAATAGGTCCAGTATTAAGAAAATATATAGGAGATACCCTTACGGTAAACGTTGAAACCTATTGGGAAGGTAATGCTTCTTGGGAGGTAAGAAAAAATATTTTAAAATTTATCATAAAATAGTTGATTCTTAAATAAATTATTATTATCTTAAATTATATTATATAAATGATATAAAAATATATAAAGATTAATAATATATAGATATATAAAGAATAATAATAATATTAATAAATAATAATTAAATCTAATATGGCATTATCGGCAGAGCAGATACAAAAAAATTACGAAAAGCATCTTAAAATTATAGATACTTACATAATAGATCGTAAAGATAGTGTAAAAGCTATGGTTACATCTATGGAAGATACGTATGTTATGGCTCCTGCTAGTGGGAAGTCATGGTATCATAATGCTTTTGCAGGAGGTTATGTTGATCATGTCAACAGAGTTGTGGAATATGCGGTGAAGCAGTCTAGGTTATACGAGGAGATGGGTGGAATGATTGATTACACCACAGAAGAACTTGTCTTTGCCGCATTATTTCATGATTTAGGTAAGTTAGGAGATGGAGATAAACCTAACTATATACCTCAGACCGATAAATGGCGTCAGGATAAGTTGTCAGAAATGTATACTAACAACTCAGAACTTGACTTCATGCTTATCCCAGACCGTTCTTTGTATATTTTACAAAAGTATGGTATAAAAGTTAGTCAAAGAGAGTTTTTAGGCATCAGATTACACGATGGAGTGTTTGATGAGGCTAATAAAGCTTATTTCTTTAGTTACCAAGAGTCTTCAAGACAGAAAACGTCTATAGTTTCAGTACTTCACACTGCAGACTTCTTGGCATCCAAGGTAGAATATGATATTTGGAAGGGTAATGGAGGTTCCTCTAAACCAAAAGTCGTAAAGTCACAAAGTTCTACAGGAAAGTCGGTAAAATCGTCGGAAGGATTATCTAATATGTTAAAAAACCTATAATGAGCATTAATCCTACACTTTTTTACATAATTTTTGGTGGTTTAGTTGGTATAATACTAATTTTCATCTATATTTTAAGAAACCTACTATTAAAAGTAGAAAAATATGAAGATGAAGTTGAAAAACAAGTCCAATATATACAAAATGTATCGGATATTATTAACAAATCACAGACCCATATCGAAAGTCTAGACTCCAAAGGAGTTTTTGCAGCAGATGATGAAACTGGAGTATTTTTTGAAACCTTAAAAGGTATTCAAGATGTTTTAAACGAGTTTCGGGTACCCCAACAATATGGCAAGAGCAAAGAGTAAAGCTAATTACTTTACCAAAGAAACGGAAGAGTACATAAAAAAATATAACGTATCTACTGACACAGTATACAGGGCTAAAATATTTACAGACCACATATACCTACCTTTTTACAAGTTAGCAGAAAATATCATACATACTTTTAAGTTCTATTACACAGATGTAGAACAAATAGAGGATCTCAAACATGAGATCGTTTCTGTTTTACTAGAAGAAAAGATTATGAAGTTTGATCCTGATAATGGAGCAAAAGCATATTCATACTTCGGTACCATTGTTAAAAGATGGTTGATTAACTATAACAACAAGAACTATAAGAGGTTAAAGCAGGTAGGATCCTTCTCAGAAATGGAAGAATCTTACGACGGCACACAAACTTACCTAGATGATGAAAGAATAACATTATCTAAATTTATCGACGGCTGGGTAGCTGCAACGTATGACTGTTTAGATGAAATGTTTATCAAACAATCAGAAAAAGAAATAGCAGATGCTGTTCTCACACTTTTCAAAACAAGACACGATTTAGAAATATTCAAAAAGAAAGCTCTTTATATCTACATAAGAGAAATGACTGATTGTGAAACTCCTTCTTTAACAAAGGTGATATCAGTACTTAAAGAAGACTTCAAGTCTAAGTACATGGTTCTACACGAGCAAGGTCTTATTACGAATAAACCTTTGTAACTCTATTTATAATAAACCTATATTATGAGTTTAGACAAAGAAATATTTAGCGGAAAAACTTTATCTGACCTCTTTAGTGAGATTCATGACAACTCAACCAACACTAGAGTACAAGTAAAAGCCTTGATTGGTGAACTTAAACCACTAGTAGAGAACGTCGGCGATGCAACTCTTATAGTTCCTATGATAAAGGAATACATGGAGATAGGCGTTAAGAACGATGAACAGTTGATCAAATTAGCTACTATCATACAGAGGATAGAAAGTGCAGCAGCTAAAGGGGAAACAAGTGACATGTTCGATTTCGATGGTCTTCAAGACCTATTAGAAGAATCTAAAGAGATAGAAGAGCAAGTAGATAATATCTCACCAGAAGAGGATGAACAGGAGTAGTGGAATAGAAATATCTGGAGTACTTCAAGGATCATCTACCGTTTACGGAAGAGTGATTGATATCATAATGGATGCCAATCATTACCAGTACAACGAAAGAGGTGCTAGTTCTGCACTTTATGGTGTTTATTATAGAGAGCTAAATAGACCCTATAATGAAAATAGAGATGAGTTTGATGACTTTGCTTACTGTCAATTTGATCATACTACCAGGATACCTGTATTAGGAGAAATAGTAGCAATTGAATCACAACCTGATGACGATAGAGACATAAGTGAAAAAAGCTCTAAATCATATTGGACAAGAGTAGTAAATATGTGGAACCATCCACATCATAGTGCTAGTCCATTACCTCAAGTTGAAGAAAACAATTTTGGAGATTATTTTGAGGAAGGAACTGATGTTAATCCTTTACAAGCATTTCCAGGAGATGTACTTATTCAAGGTAGACACGGCAACTCTATAAGGTTGGGAGGTACTAACTTTGATAGTAATATTTTCAGTGACGAAGATAATAACGGTAAAGCTTATAACATTATTAAAGCAGGTCAAGAACCACTTGAACCTCATTTTGATCCAACGGTAGAAGACATTAATAGAGACAAAAGCTCAATTTACATGATGTCTGACCACCAACTTGGTTTGATTGAAGCTAACACAAACATACTAGGGTACAAAGAAGGAGACGAACCAGAATTAGCAGATGCTTATAAAGGATCACAAATCGTTATAAACTCTGATAGATTGTTTTTTAATGCTAGAGAAGAATCAGTATTTATTTCAGCTAAGCAGACAATAGGACTTGCTTCAGATAAAATTACTCTCAACGGTACAGAATACGTTGGTATGGATGCTAAAAGAATCTTTTTAGGTACTAACTCCTTTGATGAGGATGAACCTGTACTTAAAGGTGCTACAACCAAGCAATGGTTATCTGATTTAGTAAAAATATTAGAAACCACAGCTAAAGCTTTAGGTAAAGCTCCACCTGCAGGTACACCCTATGCAGCAGTCGCAGTTGGTACGTTTAACGTTTTAGTGGGTAGTTTAAAAGCCCATGCAGCTTTATTAAGCACTATTGAATCAAGAAAAGTATATTTAGATAAAATATAATGGCATACTTAAGAATACCACCCAGCTTTCTACCTAATGCAATTGCTAAAGCAGTTTCTAAACTAGAAATTGAACTTAATACAAGGGTACAAGCAGAAGCTGGAAAAATTGTAGATAAAATAAGAAGTGAGGGATGCCCTGCTGATTTAGCTAGAACTGTACAAAAGGTACAAGGCTTGTCTAACGGTGTGAATAAATTAAATAAGAGGCTTCAGCAATTTAAAAAGATGCCTGAAATCATACTTATACCAATAAAGATATTGGAAAAAATTGCTAAAGTAATATTATCACTACCAGTACCTCAATCACCTTCACCTATACCCGGACTACCTATATCCGTTACAAATAAGTTAACTGATTTAATTATTGTAACATATGAATTTATTGCTCAGAAAAAAGAAGATGCTGAAGCAATAGTAGCTATAGTAGACGGACCATCAATAAGGTTAGAGTTTATTTCCAATCAGTTGAGAAGGGTAAATTCTTTAACCGGTATTTGCAGAGTACAAGCATCTTTAGAAAGAAAATTAGAAGAAGGAGAAATTTCTTTTGAGGAACTTGTACAAAGAGGGTTAATAAATGATGAAGGAGGGTTCGTTACATCGGACCTAGGAAGACAGTTATTAGGAGGTAGAGAAGGTAGATCAATATCAGACCTATCACTAGAATTAAATATAAGTAACGAAGAGGTAGTAAACAGATTAAAATCAGAAAACGTTAATCAAGTATCTGATTTAGACAACAATAACGTAGAACAAGACTTAGACAACTTACTTAACAAGTTAGATGGTTTAGGTTTAGAAGTTATTGCTGATATAAGAAAAGAGTTAGACGGTTTATCAACAATACCTGTCGATACTCTTGGTGATGGAAGATTTTTTCATAGAGGTCCTAACGGATTACTATACAGACTAGAAATAAGAAAAGATGAAAAGTCACCAAAAGTTGCTGCAAAGAGATTTGCAGTTGCATTAGATGAAGAAGAGGTTGTGGTTTTAGAAGGTCCAAAATCTTTCGCTTCAGATACAAATATTCTTTTAGACGAGATAAAATTTAGAATTGATAATCAACTTTCTTAACCAAACTATTTATAGATATGAAACTGGATCAACTACGTAAAGTAATACGTGAAGAAGTAAGAGCAGCTGTTAAGGAGGAGTTACAAGAAGTAATGAACGAAGCAGTCAAGTATGCTTCTACTCCTACCACACAGCAATTGCAGACATCTGCAGAATATACCCCGGTGAAACAAAAAGATCTTTCAAGAAGCTGGTCAACGGGTAAAATTAATCAAGGAACTGTACCTTTGGAAGAAATGCTCAATGACACAAGAGCATCAATGACCGGAGAAGATATAAGAAATATATCCGGCGGCGGCGGGGTATCTAAACCTAACTTTGCATCAATGATGTCAAATCAAATGGTAAGAGAAACAACTAACCAACCAACAGTTGGAGTAGATCTTTCTCAAATACCTGGATTGAATAAAGCTAAAGATATTTTAGAAGCAGCATATGCAAAGGATAAAAACAAAGCTATATAATGGCATTTGAAGTAAAGAAAATAGCACCAATTGATCTACAGCCAAGAAAAGCAGTAGGTGTAAAACTACCTTTTTCAGGTAAAGCTGTTTTCAACCAAACTTTTGAAACTAAAGAAGCAATTAAGACAAACTTAATAAACTTCTTTTTAACCAGTAGAGGGGAAAGATACCTTAACCCTACATTTGGTAATTTACTTCAGAACTTACTTTTTGAGCAATTAACTCAAACTAAAGTCAATCAAATAGACGAACAAGTCAGAAATGACTTAACTACATATTTTCCTAGAGTAGAACCAATCGAGATATCTACAATAGGTAACTCAGAAACAAACACCGTATCATTTAGCTTGAGCTATAGACTTAGAGAAACTGATATAGAAGACGAACTTTTAATTAACTTTGAACAGTAATGGCTGAAGAGAGAGATATAAAATACATTAACAGAGATTTCGGCGACTTGAAAGAACAGTTGGTAGAGTTTTCAAAAAACTACTTTCCTGATTCTTATAACGACTTTAGTCCTACATCTCCTGGTATGATGTTTATTGAAATGGCTGCCTATGTAGGAGATATTCTTTCTTTCTACCAAGATAGTCAAATACAAGAGACGTTTTTACAGCATGCTAAGAACCCAGGTAACTTATACTCATTAGCATATATGATGGGATATAGACCTAGAGTAACATCTGTTTCTGAAGTTGAGTTAACAGTAACTCAAAGAGTACAAGCTACCGGTGTATCTTATAAACCTGATTTCGATCAAGCACTTAGTGTAAGAGAAAACAGTACCCTAAAGGCTAATATAGGTGATAACCCAACTTTTATCACTCGCACATCTGTTGACTTTAATTACAGTAGTTCATATGATCCAACCGATATAAGAATATTTTCTTTAGATAGTGGTAATCCTGCTGAATATTTACTTACTAAAAAAGTAAAAGCATTTTCAGGTAATATAGAAACTACTACACAGACATACACTACTGCAGAACAATTTGCTACTTTTGAAATACAGGACAGTAATATAATAGGTATATTAGATGTTACAGATAGTGATGGAAAGATTTGGACTGAAGTTCCTTATTTAGGTCAAGATACTGTTTTTGAAACGGAAAACAATTCAAATACAGACAGTAGTTTAGTACCAAACAATCTCAAACTTAAAAAAGTACCTAGAAGATTTGTAACAAGATTTTTATCTAACGGTAATCTTCAAGTACAGTTTGGTTCTGGTATTACAGGTCAAGATGACGCTACCATAGTACCAAACCCGACTAACATACAAAATACCTCTACCTTTAATAATACTAATGAATATTTTAAGGCATATGATCCATCTAACTTTTTGTTTACACAAACATATGGATTAGCTCCTTCTAATACCACATTAACGGTAAGGTACTTAACTGGAGGAGGAGTAGGTGCAAACGTACCTGCTAATACGATAAACTCAATAGACACCGTAGTAACTTCAGCAACAGACGATACTTTTGCAGGCACATTAACATTTAATAATGAGCAACCTGCAGCAGGAGGTAAAGATGGTGATTCGACAGAAGAGTTAAGACAAAATTCATTAAGAGCATTTGCAGAACAGCAACGTACAGTAACGTTACAAGATTATGCAGTTAGAGCTTTATCACTACCTGCTACTTATGGTAGTATTGCTAAAGTATATGCAACTCAAGATTCTTCTACAGGTAACAATTCAGGTGTGTTAGGTAACAATCCTTTAGCAGTTGGATTATACGTACTTGCATATGATAATGAAAAACATGTAATTACTGCAAGTAGAACTCTAAAAGAAAATTTAAAAACTTATTTATCTCAATTTATACCATTAACAGACGGAGTAGATATAAAAGATGCTTTTGTTATTAACATTGGTGTTAAGTACGAGATAGTTACAATATCTAATTCAGCAGCAAGAGATGTTATTTTAAATTGTAATAACTTATTAATTAATTATTTTAATATTGACAATTGGAGTATTAACCAACCTATAAATTTATCAAAACTGTATACTCTTTTAGATAGAGTAAAAGGTGTACAAACTGTAAAGAATATTACAGTATTTAATAAAGCAGGAGGTAAATATTCTTTGAACGAATATGATGTTCAAGGAGCAACCAAAGAAAATATAGTGTACCCTTCATATGATCCAAGTATATTTGAAGTTAAGTACCCTAATGACGATATTGAAGGACGAGTAACAACATTGTAAGATGGCATTATATAGACTATTTCCAGAAAAAGACACTTACATCTCAAGTGAACCCTCTATAGGAGGAACTTACGGCAATGCCGGAAGAGATGAAATAATAGAAGTGGGAGGTTACTTTGACGTAAATATTACAGGCAGAGCTAAAAGAGCTTTGATCCAATTCGAAACAACCAAAATACAGAGTATTGTTAATACAGAAGTATCTGGGCCAATATCTGCTAGTTTAAACCTTAAGTTAGCAAACGCTACAGAATTACCTAAATCTTATACCCTAACTGCTTATCCTATTTCTTCTTCATGGGAGAATGGATTAGGAAAAGGAGACGATGAACCTAAAAACACTTCTGGTTGTTCATGGAAGTATACAGATGCTGGTTCTACCGAATGGGTATCTTTAGGAGGAGATTTCATAACTACAGGTCAGTCAGGAAGTATAACTAAAGGTATATACGATGACCATGATGCAGAGATAGACGTTACAGGAATAGTATCTCAACACTATTCTTCTTCATTAAACAACTACGGTATTTTAGTAAAAGCTGATTCATCTGTTGAGTTTAACACAACGTCTTCTATACTACTTAAGTACTTTAGTAAAGATACAAACACAGTATACAAACCATACCTACAGTTTAAATGGGATGATTCTAACTATAGCAGCAGCTTATCAGAACTTGACACAGATATAGCAACTGTTGGAATTAAAAATGCTAAAGAAAAATATAATGACTCAGATAAAGTAAGATTTAGAATATCTGCTAGACCGAAATACCCAACTAGAGCATTTGTAACTAGTTCTATTTACCTCACCGAATACAGACTACCTTCTAGTTCTTATTACGGTATTCAAGATGAAACAACAGGAGAAATGATAGTTGACTTTGATACTTCATTTACTAAGGTTAGTGCAGATAATACTAGTAACTATTTTGACTTTTATATGAATTCATTAGAACCAAAGACATTACAGATTATTAGTTAAGACAACAGTCAACGATAGTACTATAGTAATTGATAATAAAAATATCTTCAAAGTAACTAAGCATGGCTAATGAAATAAAAATACAGAAAAAAGTATACGATCCTAAAACTTTTAACAAAGTAATAGACCGTAACTTCAAAACGTTTGCTCAACAACCAGATCCGGTGCTAGAGCCAACAGTTGAAGATTTTTTCATACTATATGAAGAGTTATTTTATGAAATACCAATTGAAGGTGAAGTAAATTCCCATAGGTACCTAGTAGAAAAAAGTTCGGAAATTGTAAATTTTGAGAAAGACAGTGAAGAAATTCAACCTTTACTTGATGAAATTTCAATATTAAGAGAACAAAACTTGCAGTTAAATCAACAACTGTTAGATGAAAGAATAAATGCTGCAGAAAATCCATAATGAGTATAATCAAATATAAAGTTACCGAGCTTGAGTTAGAGAAACTTAGTTTCAATTCTAAGTTTGACGATAGTGATACAAAGTTGATAGAGTCATTTTCTGTTAATGAAAAGTTTGACTCTACTAAACACAACTTTGGTCTTTATATATACACTCCAGACAACCAACTCATATCCTCTGAACCTAACTATTTAGAATACTCTTTACTATTAGGGTCTTCAGGGGCAGGAAAGAATGGTTCAGAAGCTTTAACTCTAGATCCTATTTCAGATGCTAAAAAAGCAGGGTTTGAAAATGGTGATATAAGAATTTTGTACAAGTTTACTGATGACTTATTTTCAGAAAACAAAAATCAAAAACAGTTCTTTATAGAGAGTATTTCTCCAGATAGAACAGAATTACGCGTACTTTCTAATCAACTTACTAACGATGAAATAAAAAACTACGTTAGTGCTTTAAAGAAGCAACTAGATGAAGGTTCATTCTTTAGTGAATTTAATCTTAATTTCAACTCTTTAAACACCGTAATAGGTATAAATGTTGATACTGAAGAAACAAGTAAAGGTACAGCAGTACTAATAAAACTATACCAAGCTTTAGATATAAACGTATCTACTAAAGAGGTCTTTAACATAGTACGTACAGTAAGTGACAGTGTGTTTTATGAAGTAACATCTGAATATACTCCAGATACTATTTCACTAACTAAACTTAGAGGCCCCAACTTTAATTTAGAAGTTAGTGACGAAAGTAATAACCCTACAGAGTTTCTTTCGTACAATGAACTTTTAAGCTATCCAGTAACTAATTCTTACTTTGAACTAAGGTCACTGTTTAATGAAAATAGTGCTCAGATTGCTATTGATCATACAGACTATAGTTCTTTCATTCATTTTTCTTCTGCTGAGGAAAGATTAAGAAACTTTAAGTATAAGTTAGATCTTGTTAAAAGTTATGAGTCTAGTATTAGTACCATCAAGACAACAGGGTACACCAAAATGGGTATCACAGGTAGTGTTGACTACTATGAAAACCTAATTAACGGTATAGTAAATAATTTTGATCATTACGACAGACACCTTTTTTATGAAAGTGGTAGTAGTGCATGGCCTAAGAGTACTGCAAAACGACCTTATGTAAATCAAGCAAGTTCAACTACTGAAGCAACTACATTTTTTAGCAATCAACTATTAAGTGCTTCTAACTACGATAACACAAACGTAGACATACTTACTAACACAGTACCTACCTTTATTCGAGAAGATGCAAATAACTCAGCTTATTTGTTATTTGTGAATATGATTGCACATCATTTTGACAATCTTTGGATATATTTTAAAGCAACGTCTGATAAGTTTGATGCAGACAATAGGTTAAATTTTGGTGTAAGTAAAGATTTAGTAAAAAGTTCTATAGAATCATTAGGACTTAAACTATACGATTCTAACCAAACGTTAGATAATTTATTTTCTCTCTTTACTGGAGAGTCGTATAACAGTGGTAGTGAAGTATTAACAGAACTTGTAACTGCAGTATCAGGAAGTCAAAACGAACACTTACAACCTGTACCAAAAGATAACTACTTAAAAGAAGTATACAAAAGAATATATCATAACTTACCTGTAATATTAAAAGGTAAAGGAACTGAAAGAGGGTTAAGAGCTCTTATCAATTCATTTGGTATACCTAGTGATATACTACCAATAAAGATATACGGTGGTGAAGATAGAAACTCAGCAAAATTTACAGGTGAAAATTACGTTACCTCATCACTATCAAAAATAAGATTAGAGAACACCGGTAGCTACATTACAGGTAGTACTTTATCGAGATACTCATCTACATTAAGAAGAGATTCCAAATATACAGATGATTTACACCTACTGGAAGTAGGGTTTGACGTCAATCAACCTCTTAACAGCTACTTAAAAGATCAACTACCCTCAGACTTTAATATAGACGATTACATAGGTGATCCAAGAGACGATGGTAATAGTAGTTACGGTGAGCTTTTGAAGTTGAGAGAAACGTTGCTCGGCAGGAATGAGAGCGGTGCTGCAGTATGGAACACTATAACTGAAACTTGGGACCAGTATCAAGATTTTTGGAATGCTGATTTAGTTCAACGTACTCCTGGAGCATTTATAAGATTGGTCAAGTTTTTCGATAACAGTGTATTTAGAGCAATAAAAGATCTAGTACCTGCACGAAGTACTATAAGTACCGGAGTAATAGTAAAACCAGATATCCTCCAAAGAAGCAAAGCTAAACAAGTTCAAGTTAGTTTTGAAAATAAAATATATACCGGTAGCATTCAAACAAATACAATTACTGGTAGTCACGGTAACTCATTTGGATATAAAGATGGGTACAATACAAACTACAGTCAAAGTATTGTAACAAATTTAGGTAGAATTGAAAGACCAGTAACAGGACAAACACCTAAATATACTGGAGAGTTTTCTGGGAGTTTAGTTATAGCTGCAGACCGAGACTTAAATAGTGATAACCCTTTTAAGAAATCTGTTCAACCTATAATTGATTTCAACATTACTGTATTTAACCTATCATTAGCAATACCACCTTCTTGTGATCTATTTATGACTGCAACGTATGTTGGTGATATACTTAATTTCTACGGAGAAGGAACAGGAGCAGACAATACCGGAAGGGTAAGACAAATATACCCAGACACAACAGATTCAGTTTCAGGAAGTTTAACCGTAGTAAATGACTTTACTCAATTTGAATTTGTTACAGTAGTAGCAGAAGGAGTAACATACGGAGGAGGTTCGTATGCAGGTATTTTTGAAGGCTGGTATACTGAAGCACAAGGAAGTGGTTCTTTAGTTAGTACAGGAAGTACTTTATCAGTAACCTACGACTTACAAGTAATATCAGGAAGTGAATACTATGCAAACTTTATAGACCCATAATATGACGGAATTAGATTTTATATCAACAAGTCCTCTTGATTATGGAGGCAATGTTAATGTCAACCTACTAGTTAGTAGTAGTGTTGTTAACCCTGGAGTAGATAATACTCCAACCGGTTCTCTTACCGTTGTAGGTATGACTATACCGTTTCAAGATGACGATGGAACAAGCTTGACTTCTGCTTTGAAAGAAATAGATGAATTAAGATTTCAATTTACTGAAGGAGTAATTACCACTAAAATAATTAATAGAACTAGACGAGACCAATATTTTTATTTAAGATTAGAGCCAATCGTATTTGACTCATTACCACCAGTAATTGATACATTAGCAGTAGGTACACCTGCAGAACAAGACATATTTAGATACGACGATTCAGAGTTTATATTTAAACCGTTCTTTGAAATATCCTTTCAAAATGACGATTATAATCCTTTGATGAACACTTCTAATGCTAATAAAGTTAATGCTGTAAGGCAAGTAGTTGACAGAACATCTGATGCTGCAAACCCAACCAACCTTACTGCTATACTAGCAGGTACAGCACAACCGGCTCAACTACAAAACTGTTCATATACAAAAGCAGGTATAGTACATGCAAGGTATGAAGGTACCAAACTAACAAGTGGAAGTAACCCTGGTAATGATCCAGCATTGAGTTTTAAAGAATTCGAAGGTTCGTTACACTTACTGGATTCAGACAACACCACTATAACCGCAATAGACGATAACAAAAGAGAAACATCAACTATATACTTTAACCCTATATTAACTGGCTCACACCCGAACAAACACGAACAAAACTTTCCTGAACTTGCAAGTATACTTTATGAAGAACAAGATAAAAGATTTGTAAGAATATCTAACAGAAAGGTGTTTATAGTTGAAACTGGTACAATACTTACAATGAGTGAGGTAGGTAAAGTAACACTTGTTGAATAAAACAATTAATAACGATATTTATATAAAACACAAATAACAAAATGGGATATTTAGATAATTCGGTCGTAACGGTAGATGCGATCCTAACTAAAAAAGGAAGAGAGCTGTTAGCTAGAGGGGACGGTTCTTTTAAGATTACGCAATTTGCATTAGGAGATGATGAAATTGACTACACTCTTTACAATCCAACACATCCCTCTGGTTCTGCTCTTTATGGTGAAGCAATTGAGAATATGCCTCTTTTAGAAGCATTTCCTGACGAAACACAAATCATGAAGTATAAATTGACTACATTACCGAGAGGTACTTCTAAACTACCAGTACTAGATATTGGGTTTAGTTCTATTAGTCTTAAACAAGGAGCTTCTGTAGCAGTTACCCCTCAAACACTTAACTACTTAGGATCAACTTCAATTTTTGAGACTGAAGGATATACAGCAACAATTGCTGATATCAGAGTGCTAAACACATTTACAGGTGTAGGAGTTACCACAGATGAAGCTGAAAAATTAAATACATCTACAACGATTGGAACAAATGTTTCTAAAACGGTAATAGGTACTTCTATTAACTTAACTGCAACATCTGTTAATACGTTATTTGGTAGTAGAACGCAACTTAACACCACTCTTACTGTAATAGGTAGAGGATCTGGTGCTAGGATTACAATACCGGTAACAATTACAAAAACTAACTAATTATGTCATATAAAAGATTTGATCAAGAGGATGTAGTTGTAAGTGCTGAGTCAATAACCTCTCCTGTATGGACAGGTGATAAAACAACTTTGAATACTTTTTTTACTTCATCTACACAGACTGGAGGAACAACTGGAGATTATTACTACAATATTTACAACACTGGGTCTGGTATAGCTGGATCAAGAGTACAGTTTGCAGTAGCATATGGTGATAAAAAAGGAAGCGGTTCGTTAGCATTTAACAACAACGTACCTGGTTATTCACCATCATCAACAATTTACGGTCAATACAGAAACCTAGTCTTAGGAGACGAAGATTCTGATTTTACATTTGGAAATAAGACCTCAGAATACTTTTATGCATTGTCAGTTGATAGAGCTCAATATAAAGAAAAACTTTTGCCAGGAACATTAGACCTGGTATTAGGTATATCTGGTAGTGGCGCTAGATTAAGACTAACTGATGATAGTCAAGCCAACGATACAATTAGGTTTAATGATGCTGGTAGAGTATATGAATTAGTATCTGGATCAGCAGGTAATGTATATGATGCAGTAAATCAAAATGGATATACTAACGCTTCAGGATCTTATGGTAAGTTTTTACCAGATGTAGGAGTAATACTTCTGAATGGAGCAGCATTAGATATTCAAACAGGATCAGCAGGAGGTATTGGACTAGGCACAGGAAGAACAGACGGTGCAAATCTCAACCCAAGAAAACTATATAATGCAATTAAAGAAGGTGGTAACTTTAGACTTCAATCTGAAGAAACAATATCATCTAATTTCGTATTCGTAAGAGCTAGAAATAGTGAATTTAATTACTCAACAAATCCTTCTTTAATAACTGGTTCAGGAGAAATACGTCACAACGTAATGATTGACACTCCTCAATCGTTTATTACTACAATTGGATTGTATAATGACAACAACGATTTGCTAGCAGTAGCTAAACTATCTAGACCTTTACTTAAAGATTTCACAAAAGAAACTTTGATTAGAGTAAAGCTTGATTATTAATGAATGAGCGCTTACAAAAGACTAAACAGGCAAGATGTATTTGTCTCTGATTATGTAGCTAACAAAAGCTGGAAAGCAAGCGGTAGCCTATTAGCAGAGTACGATGTCGACTTCTTCCGTGGAATTTCAAGTTCACTATCTTTTTACCCAAACGACTACTATAACGGATACTCATCTGAATTGGTATGGAGAAGTGTAAATCAATTGTACTACCAAGGCAGTATAGGGGATAATACATACACGGGTTCATTTGATCACTTTGCACAATCAACAGTAACAAAACCCGGTTCAAGAAATATTGGTAGAGAAGTTACTGTAGTTTCAATCCCAAGAAACCTTTTCGGCACCCACTTAGAAAAAGAATCAGTAGTAATAAAGCCTGTACAAAATGCCGGTAACAACTATATTGTAAATGATTATGTAGTTGATGCTGCAACAGGAGAGAATGAATTTGTTGATAACTTTCTAACTTTATACGGAAGTACAGATATAACTATTACAGATTATGTACAAAATGAAAGTGACTATGTAGATGAATCTGTAGCTCAATATTTAGAAATACCAAAAAATCAACAAAGAGTAGAATTGAGAGATGACGGAGAAGGAAATTTAGTTCTTTCTGGTTCTGCAGAATATTACACCAAACCAGAGAGAGTTGTAGGTGATGTAATATATACTCACGGTCAAGTAATAATAACAGATAGAGATATTGCTAATTACTATTCAACATATTTGAAACCTGTTGTTGAATGGAAAGCAAATCAACCTATTTATACATATAATGTACACTGTAAGGTAAAAGATTCTGAAATGAACTTTACTTACAACAGAACAGCAGTAAGCGGTTCAGACGGTGTTTTGGCAAGTAATATCACTGGTAGTGAATTTACTCCTTATATTACAACAGTTGGATTATATAATGATGCAAGTGAATTAATAGCACTAGCAAAATTAGGTAAACCAATACCAAAGAGTCAAAATAGTGATATGACATTTGAAATAAAAATAGATATATAATGGCTGTAACATTTAGAGCAAATAAATCACAACCTCTGACATATGATGAGATGGACCAAAACATGGGTTCGTTTTTTTATTCTAGCTCAGTAGCAAATGGTGGAAGAAACTTAGTACTACATTACACAGGTAGTGGTAACGTACCAATCAATCAAACAGCCCATGAAGTATCATTAGTATCAGGTGTTCAACCAGGTGTTAGTGGTCGTTTTGCATTTTATTCTGGTAGTGCTTCATTAACCACAGCAAATGGATTAATTGTAAGTCAATCAGGAGGGTCTGTTAGCGTGGGTATAAACGTAAATGAGTCAACTGATTTTCCTTTAACCAATGCGTTAGAAGTATCTGGTAGTATAAGAACTTCAGCATCTGTGTTTCAATCTTCAGACGAAAGATTAAAAGACAATATACAAACCGTAGTTGATGGACTATCGACAATAGTGTCATCTAGAGGTGTTACTTTCGATAAAGATGGATCAAAAAGTGTTGGTGTTATTGCACAAGAAATACAGAAAACCATTCCAGAAGTTGTTTCTGAAGATAAAAATGGCTATCTTAGTGTTAATTATAGTGGTATAATTGGATACTTAATTGAAGCTATAAAAGAATTAAAAATAGAGGTAGAAGAACTGAAAACAAAAACTTCACCACCTAACACAGACTAATATGGCAATTCAGTTTAGAGGAACAAAAGGGTCTTCGTTAACACATGATGAACTTGATCAGAATTTTAGAGAGTATTTCTATTCTGCATCTGTTGAAGGATCTAATTTAGAACTACATAAGTTTACATCTGTAAGTAGTTCAGTAAGTGTTCCTCTTAGTAACCCAGTAGGTAGAAATGGAGCTATACAATTTAAATTAGGAAGTGCCGTATCAGGAGCTAATGCTCAATTTACAGGGAGTCAAAATTTAACTTTTGTTGAAAACAATCTCAAAGTTACTGGATCGATTTTATTAGATACTCAAAATGAAGTAGGTATATTTGAAGTAACAGGTAGTGGTAAATTTTCAGGTAACTTAACAGTTGGTGGTACCTTAACAGCAGAAGAATTTGTTACAGAACGTAACACAACAATACAAATATACAATTCAGGTTCAACAATATTTGGAGACAGTTCAAATGACGTACATGAAAGAACAGGTAGTCTAAATATTTTAGGTGCATTTAACTTAGACGGTTCAGGTAGTGTAAACAGTCTTAGTGGTTCATTTTCAGGATCATATCAAGGTAATGTAAGAAGTACCGACACTATAGCCTCAGGATCATTTTCAGGATCATTCGAAGGAGAAGGAAGCGGTGTAACAGGAATTATTTCATCCTCTTACTCAGTAACAGCCTCTTATTCTAACACATCCACTTCTGCTTCTCATGCAGTAAATGCAGACATAGCACCATTTAGTGGGTTGACAGGTAGACCAACACTAGTGTCTTCATCCATACAATTAGGGTCAGACATTTCAGGGTCAGTAAATGCAGCAACAGCTAGTCTATTAACTACAGCTTCAGCAACAAACAATGTAATTACGTTTACCAAAGGAGGAGGAGCTACCTTTGCAGTCACTATTAACACTGGATCGGATGCAAACACCACTAGTGTAGTAAGTGATACGACACCACAACTAGGAGGTAATTTAGACCTCAATACTAAAACAATATCAGGGTCAGGTACAATCTCAATGGTTGGAAATATCTCTGGACAAGAAATAACAGGTAGTAATGTATTGTTTACTAATGTAAATGCTACCGGTGTTACTTCAACAACTTTAGCTGCAACTAGTGGCATTACTGGAGCAACACTTAATACTACAGGTCTGATATCAGGATCAATAATTAAATCAGCAAATGCTATTTCAGGTAGTAGCCTACTTATAGAAGGTACAATTAAAGCTACTGGAGATGTAACAGCATTTCATTCTTCTGATGCAAGATTAAAAGATAATATTACCCCAATAAAGGGGTCATTAGGTAAGTTGAAATCTATAGGTGGATATGAATTTGATTGGAACAACCAATCAGAACACACTGGACACGACATAGGTGTGATAGCACAAGAAATAGAATACATTTTACCAGAATTAGTAGTTACAAGAGACAACGGATACAAAGCCGTACGTTATGAAAAAATTGTCGCGTTATTAATTGAAGCTATTAAAGAGCAACAGTTACAAATAGATGAGCTTAAAAGCAAGATCTAGCGACTAACAAAATATGACAAACATGCCAACAAAACCTTCTTGGAATTACCAAGGGAGGTTAATCACTGATATTTCAGATATGCCAAAAGGTACCTATGGCTTTATTTATGAGGTTAGATATAAACCTACAGATACTCGCTACATAGGTAAAAAAGTTTTATTTTTTGAACGCAATAAACGTTTAGGAAAAAGAGCATTGGAAGAGTTAAGATTAGAAAGAAAGGCAAAAGGAATAGGCGGTAGAACCCCTTTGAAGCAAAAAGTAATAACAGAATCAGACTGGAAAGATTATTTTGGTTCTCAAAAAGAGATAGTTGCACTTGCTAAAAAAGATCAAGCAGGTGAAAATTGGGAAAAGAAAATACTTGAATTTGTCCCTAATAAAAAGCTGTTAACCTATTATGAAACTAAACACCTATTTATTAATAACGTATTAGAGGATTCTTATAGTGCTCATATTAATGACAACATCCTAGGAAAATTCTATAGGAAAGATTTTAATAAATAAAGTAATTATGATCAAAATAAAACAACTAATCGGCTTACCTTCATTACAATATCATATAGATAATGATCTCACGTTGTCAGAAAACGTCTACCGTTATTCTAGCGGTGAGTTTATAAATCTATTTAAAGAAGCAAGAGACGCTTGGAGAGACGGTTATATTACGTTAAACGAACAGGATGAAGAACTCTTAGAGACAACTGACATAGGAGAGTATGGAGATTACAATGGAATTAAAGTTCCTTTAGACTTACCAATGGTTTCCCCAAGCCATAATGCTCTTTTTGAAATAGGCTGCATGATTGATGAAATGATTGAAAACGAGGATACGATTGATGAAGCTATGAGTATAGATGAAATGATCGATTACGATCTCATCAAAGAGCTTGTCGAATCAATCGGCGGTACTATTAATATGGAAAACTTTAGAAAAGCAGTTGAGATTCATAATGAAACTTTTGACTACTCAGGCTTTGATATGTTAAAAGCATCAGTGGATTATATTCCTGAAGCTGAATACAAAGGTAAAAAGGTTGCTCTTAACAAACCTAAAAGAGGTGGGAGTAAAAAATTCTACGTCTATGTTAAGTCAAAAAAAGGAAATGTAAAAAAAGTATCATTTGGTGATACTGGCCTTTCTGTTAAGTTTAAGCAAAAAGGAGCAAGAGCTTCATTTGCAGCACGTCATAAATGTGCTCAAAAGAAAGATAAAACAAAAGCAGGCTACTGGTCTTGCAATATCGGACGTTACTGGAAATCATTAGGTGGATCATCAAACTTCTCAGGTTACTGGTAGACCTTATTCCGAATCTCAGGAAGACGGTTATATAATAAGAGAGTTCTCTCAAGATACTCCTTCATTTGAATTTGTATGGCATAGAGACAGAGAAGACCGTGTAGTACAAGCTACTCACGACAATGACTGGCAGTTCCAATTAGATAATCAAATTCCACAAGTATTATCAAATAATAAACTATTTATACCCAAAGACACCTATCACCGTTTAATAAAAGGAACTGGTGATTTAGTTGTAAAGATATGGCAAAAAGCTTAAATTTAGTTAACTATAAGGGCGAGTCGAAAAAGAAAAGACCAGGCATTCATGCTAAATCTAAATCTTCAAAACTCAAGACCTCTAAGAACTATAGAAAAAAATATAAAGGACAAGGAAGATGAAACTAAGTAATATTTTACTAAAAGAGAAGTTTATCAAATTTAATGATAAAGCTTCTGAGTTAGAATCAACTCTTAGAGATTCTTTTAACAGAGATGATATAGATGTATCAATGGGTCAATATCATGAAAGAGACAGAGGGTATGGTAAGGTTACCATTAGGGTAAAAGAAGAACTACCACCAGCAGAATATGCCAATATGAAGAACATACTTCAGGCTAAAGGTTTTGAAGTAACTGGAGGTGCTAATTTTGCAGACGATGATGGAGACAGATATTTTTACCCGGACATTAAATTTGAGTTTGACATATGAAACTATCGAAAGTTATTTTAGAAAATAAGAAAGTTATCGAAAGTAAGGAGTTAGTTCTTACCACCGAAGACGTTTCTAAACTTACTACACTTATTGCTCAAAAATTAGAGGACTTTATTGACATTGGTAATAGAGATTTACTTGAATCTTCTATTAAAGCAGCTATTAAAGAAATAGTAGTACAATAGGGTTTGTAGTTTGAAATAAAGTTCTTATCTTATAAGTAGATACGGACTGGTTATGGACTATACTTTTTTATTAGCATCCATCGAAAACATTTTAGGTAAGAGTCACAAAAGAGCTAGAGAGAATTATGCTTTCAATTGCCCTTTTTGTAATCATCGTAAACCTAAGTTGGAGATAAATATGCATACCAACGAAGAGGGTAAAAACTTTTGGGAATGTTGGGTATGTCAAACAAGAGGTCAAACTATACGATCTTTACTCTACCAACTCAAAACTCCTAAAGAAGAAGCACAAAACGTATTAAAATACCTTCCAAAAGGAGCACAAGCACAGTATCAACAACTATCTATAGTAGAGTTACCTAAAGAGTACCAACCACTGTATAAAGCATCAGATAAGTCTGTTATTGCTAATATGGTAAAAAAATATCTATATGAACGAGGACTTACCGATAATGATTTTATTAAATATAGCATTGGGTACACAAACACTGGAGACTATGGAGGAAGAGTCATTATCCCAAGTTATTCTGAATCCAATCAACTCAACTTTTTTGTTGCACGAACTTATGATGGAAACTATTTTAAATACAAAAATCCAGAAGCTTCCAAAGACATAATATTTTTTGAAAATTTAATTAATTGGAACACACCTATTATCTTATGTGAAGGTGTATTTGATGCAATAGCTATAAGGAGAAATGCTATACCAATCTTAGGTAAAAGTGTTTCTACATCACTATACAAAAAAATTATTACAAGCTCTGTAAAAGACATTTATATCGCATTAGATGATGATGCAAAAGATAGAGCAGTCGAAATAGGAGAGCAATTCTTAAACCAAGGTAAAAGAGTTTTTATCGTTAACCTACCTGATAAAGATCCATCTGATATGGGCTTCAAAGCTTTTACCGAATTAATTCAATCTGCAGAAGAACTTAATCTATCAAGTTTAATGCTGCACAAACTAAACCTATGATAAAACAAGGTATGAATATTCTCGAACAAAACGAGAAAAAACGATTAGACTTTAACCCTGAGTTAAAGCAGATTAATTTTTTAGACCGTCGAGTCTATAAGAGAGGCGAAGGAGTATATTACCCGTCCGTAACAACCATACTCCAATATATGCCCAAGAATAAGTTCTTCGAATCATGGATGAAGGATGTTGGGCATAACGCTGATCTTATTATGCGTAGAGCAGGTAAAGAAGGTACTCAAGTACATGAAGCAGCTGAAAAGTTAGTTGAAGGAGAAGAAGTAACTTGGATGGATGACTACGGTAGAGCTAAATACTCTCAGATAGTTTGGGAAATGATACTCAAGTTTGGTGACTTTTGGAAGACATATAAACCAGAACTTATATCATCAGAACAATTTGTATGGTCAGACGAACATAAGTTTGCTGGTACTGCAGATATTGTATGTAAGATGAATGGAGAGGTATGGTTAATCGATATCAAGACTTCAAATAGTATACATAAATCTTATGACCTTCAGTTAGCTTCTTATGCTAAAGGATTAGAAGAGAGTAGAGGTATAAAAATTGATAGAACAGCTATACTGTGGTTGAAAGCTCAATCAAGAGGACCATCTAAACAGAAAAAAGTTATTCAAGGTAAAGGATGGAAACTTCTACAGATAGACGAAATAGATAAGAACTTTGAATTGTTTAAACTTATATACCGTCTATATGAGTTAGAAAATCCTAATACTGAACCAATCTACAATTCTTATCCAACTACATTAAAGTTATAACTATTTATTATTATGATAAAAAGTTTGAAGTATGCAATTTTTTTATTATCTTTATTTAGTTGTGGTACATATACACTCTCAACAAATAAAGGTTATGAAGTTAAAAGCATTCTTGCAGTTACAGAAGTCGGAGATACAATCGCTGTTCCCTATAGACAGTTTGTCAAATATAGAGATACCCAATTTGTTAGATACCAGCATAATAATAGCTGGTACTGGAACAACTGGAGATACAACGATCCTTACTTCTGGAATTCATACTACTATTGGAACCAATTTGGATATTGGAACAACTATGATAGGAGGTATCGTTATTATAACAATATTCCTAGGTCATATGTTAGACCGAAAGTTAAACCGAAACCTAGACCAAGACCAAGACCAAGACAACCAAGAATTATAACAGATGAAACTAACACACCTAATATTAGAAGCCCGAGAGAAACCGAAACTGGTAGTAATGGCAGGAGGAGCAGGAACAGGCAAGTCGTACCTACTCAACCAATTAGACCTAGGGTCACTCCACCAAGTCAACCCAGACAAGTACGTGGA
>Ga0129351_1000105_pt1 | contig 27603 bp, 22 predicted proteins | sample CPBDNA_8_FD_94423 | JGI IMG/M metagenome (GOLD analysis project Ga0129351, IMG submission 94423) | Freshwater to marine salinity gradient microbial communities from Chesapeake Bay, USA - CPBay_Sum_27_0.2_DNA | ecosystem: Environmental > Aquatic > Marine > Coastal | place: USA: Chesapeake Bay... | reverse complement strand
GTACGAAGTCCTTTCTTACCAATTTTATATCTAGGCCTGTCTTTGGTAGACTCGTATCTAGCATCAGGGTTAGGCATGTCTCCTGGAGGGACGCGTCTTTTCCTACGGCGATCTGGAAGTCCGCCTCTTTGTAGTGCACCAGTATCCATACCTGCACCAACAGCTGATGTATCTACACCACCACCAACGGCACCTGTCATTTCAGGTGCGGTTTCAGCCGATTCTTCGGGTTGGTTCTTTCTGTCCTTGAACTCTTGAAGTCTATCTGCATAGCCTTCTTGTATTTTGTCAGCAAGGCCTGCATTGGCGTTGTTGTTAAAGCCTCCAGCAGCACCTGCAGCAAGTCCTTTGAGTCTTTCTTTAAAGCCTTTGCCTTTGTTTGCTCTGAAGCCTTGTATAGCTCCCATGGCTCTACCGACACCAGTTCCAGACAAGAACCCTTTACGTCCTGCCTTTCTCAGTTCCTTACCTGTAAGGCCCTGTTCTTTAGCACGCTTACGTGCACCGGCACGACCTATAAGACCCCCAATGATTTTCTTACTGACACCCTTCTTACGGCGTCCCATTCCTGGTAGTGATGGATATTTCATGTTCTCTTAGTTAGAGAGGGGAGCCGGAGCTCCCCCCTATAATTATACTTTGATTCTGCCTCTTCCTCTACCGCGATTTCTCGCTCTTTGTCTTGCAGCTCTCTTTGCGGCTCTCTCGTACTTCTTGTTCTTTCTGTTTTGGCCGCCGCCACCTTGGTCGCAGCCACCTGGACCACAGCTACCTCCGCTTTGGTACTTAATTCTACCTCTGACTCTGGTCTTGAAGCCTGTGATCTTCCTATTTTTCTTTCTCTTAGGCGTCTTTGGTCCTCTGCCGCCATCGTATGCTTCGCAAGGCTGTCCTTTTCTACATCCGCCTCTCTGACGTCTGTCGACCAAACCGCCCTTCAGCATCTCCTCAGTCATTGCGTCCTCTTCAGCTGCTGGATCTGCTCCTGCCATTGGATCGGCTTGAGCTGCCATAGACTGTTGCTGAGCTGCCATACCTTGATCCGCACCCACTCCCTGCATTCCCTCCTGGAAGTTTTGCTTCATGTTCTGGAGACCAGATTTTAGATTACCGATACCCTGCTTAAGCTGACCCGCTCTTACACCAGCTCCTGCTGCTGCTCCTGCTGCCATTCTACCGAGGAATCCTTTACCTTGAGCTTTAGCTTCTTGTCTAGCAGCACGACGTGCCATACGTCTTTCCTTACCACCTTTCAATGCAGCTGCACCCAACGCCATACCGAGAAGTGCTTTCTTAGGCTCTCCCCCATCTCTCATACCTCTGTACGTTGTTGGCTCTGCCTCACCTCTTTTGACTGCTTGCCTAAACTCGTAGTTGTCTCTGATTCTAGCAGACGCCTTCTTCTGACGTACGCCTTTCTTCATCGTTCTTGCAGCTCTCTTAGTCTCCTTCTTAGTATTAGACTCACCAAGCATCTTCATGCCTTTCTTCATGTTAGCCTTACTCTTGGTAAGCTTCTTAGCAGAGCGCTTGATAGCCCCTGGCACTTTACCGAACTTGACTTCTTTAGAGTCCTCGATAAATGATTTTGGGTCTTTCTTTTTAGCTTCGCTCAAGCTTCCGCCCGCCTGCTTATCGCGCAAGTTTCCCTTTTTTCTTCCAGTGACGTAGGGACCAATCTCGCCCTTTCTGCGACGCTTTCTAGCTGCTCTTCGCATCTGACGCATTTGCTTAGGGGTTTCTTCTTTGAGGCCCGTTGGGCGATTTCCCCCTCTTTGTTTGTAATTCATAATTTCTAATTATTTTTTCCAAGATACCCGCTTAGATGATTGTTTTCTGCGCATACCTGCTTTTGTACATGCGCTCATAGTAGGTCTGCAGGCCGGGTACCCTGTCTTCCTACTTTTCTTTGCTGACGATCTACCGCAAGGGACAAACTTACCTGCGGCTTTAGCTGCTTTGCAGTCTACCCAGCCACGGCCCTGGTTACGACCAAACCATTTTTTGAGTCCCTCGCTAGCCATTACGCTTTAGTCCAGTAGCCGTATTCGTAGCTAATTTCGTCAGTTGTGCTGCTTGTTACTCTGATACCTTTGGCTCCTTTTACTGGGAGGAATATTGCTTCTCCCTCAGCCAAGTCTGCAAAGTCTTGAGTGTTCTCTGCTGTGCTTACGACGAGGACAGGTGTGCCTCCGTCTTTGCTTACGTACTTGATATATACGTATGTGGTATCAGTTACACCTGTACCTAGAATGGTATCTGGTCCTGTAGAACTAGTTACAGTGCCTGAGGCCAGGTTTATTACGGGCGCTTCTATAGACAGGGAGTCCGAAAAGGATATCCCAAATCCTTGAGTTGTTGTGGTCGCTGATCCCCGTGATGTGAGTGACAGCCTTGATTTAATAGTTCCCATTGTTGTTCTTTATTAGCACCGGCAGTTCCACTTGCGCAGTGACTTATTGATTCTTGAGTTAGGATCTCTTTTACCTTTAGATCCTGTTCTCTTTGCTTTCATTCCACACATGCGTGAGCAGAATGACTTTCTTCTGGACTTGCGTTTACCTGAGGGGTTAGACTCAGTTACTGGAGCAGCAAGTTTGCTCCCCGGGTTAGCAGCTCTGTAGGATGCCCTACCTTTTGCATTGAGACCTCCGCTTGGGTTTTTACCAGCTTTCCTAGTCCAAGCAGCTCCTCTCTGATACTGTCTTTTATTTTTACTGAAGTATGTCATACCCCTAGGTCTTCTGCGGTTACTACTTCAGTCCAGTCTGTACCAGCTAAGATCGCTGTGATCTGAGAGTACGTGTATGTTGTCTTGCCTGAGAAAAAGTCAGGTAGTGGAGTCTGGTACTTGATGACAGCTTGTGTACCATCAAGTGAGTACCTCAACACAGTCTTGTCTGTGTAGGGTAGCTGATCAAAGTCAATTGTAGAATTGACGTCATCCAACTCTGTCTTCGGTATGATTACAAACTTCTTCATCACGGTGGAGTTGGGGTGGTTACAAATGCTGGATCACCTTCTGTTGTTGCAACTGTTGCCAAACTTCCTGAGTTTGTGAGATCGTTGTTAAGTCTGTACCAGTTTTGCAGAAATGAAGATGACGTGTAGTCTCCACTATCTGAGCTGATGTCGAACGTCTCTCCGCTGTTGTACAAAGCTGTGACTTCTGCTGCACTCAGTTGTGTTGTCCATGTAGCTATCTCATCAAACGTACCAGTTGCATGTCCTGAGTAAGTACCGCCCGATGCTTGATACGCACCGAATGGCATATTAAATGGGACTCCAACAAGCGTTGATTCTTGTACTGTACCTGTAGACGCGCTTGTGCTGATCTTTTCTACCCCGTCTACGTACAACTTAAACGTACCGTTAGTACTTGCCCCACCCTTTCTTAGTGTTACTACAAAATGCACATAGTCTGATGTGCTAGGGGTACCTGCTGGTGCTAACCCTGAGTATGCAACACCTCCCAGTTTAATATTTGTTTGCCAGTATACTGATCCAATGTTCAGCGATCTTACAAATACTGCAGTAGTGTTAGCACCTGTAGTGGTGTCAAAGCCCATCAAGTAAAATGTCTGCCAAGAAGACACTTTAACCCAGAATGAGATAGAGAAATCACTTCTCATCAAGGTCTGCAAGGCACCAGATTTATAGGTCTTAATCACATCACCTGTCCCATCTAAGTCTAGGGCATGCGTATTAGAGTAGGGAGCAACTCTCTCTACACTACCTGCATCTACTATAGCAGCACCTGGACTTATATTTAGGCTGAGGCCAAGCATTACTCACACTTCTTGTATGCTATGATAGCTCCACCTGTAAGTTGAAGTGAGCTGAAGTTTCCGAATATTGTCACTCCTTTAGGTATAGTAGTGTCTGTATCCAGATCGTCTATGTTAGAATCAATGCCGCTTACATCAAGTTGGGTGCTGTCTGCAATTACAGTAAAAGCTACAAACCTACCTGTAACAGCGGTTGTACCATCTATAAGAACGCCTCCGCATTCACCTACCCTTGCCTGTCGGTCAATGGAACTTAGCAGTCTTTCTTCGTTTGTTCTATATCCCATGATTATTGTCCTTGTTGTTTATCGTTAACGGTGTCGTTTATACTATTTGTTAGCATAGCGAATTCACCTTGTACCAAACCTTGTGTTATAGCGCTAACCATATCTAAAGGTAATGGGTATGCCATCTGGTCGTCATAACAATAATCGTTTTCACATGTAGCAAATTTCCCTACTTCTTCGGGATCTTCGAACACGCCTCTAACGTTTATCTTTTCCATACCGTTAGGTTCGTAGACGTAAATATACTCATCAATGACGTAATAACGTGTAAGTCTAGACGTATATTTATCGTATGGAATCCATTCCAGTTCGTAGGGTTCCATCTTAGGTATGGTGTCTGCACCGTTTACTTTACCTATAAATGTAAAAGCATCTGTGAGATTGAACCTAACAGTCTTAGGCATTCTCCTGTTGGTTCGGTATATGGTACATCCTGTAGGCACTGCAGGACCTATGGTTCCTTCGCAGCATCTAGCCCAGTTGACTCTTTCTAGGTCTATGCATCCCAGGTCTTGTTCTATGGTTTTAGAGACGTACCCATTCCGTGAGTAGTCTCTACGTATCATCATAGCCCTGTAATGCTGGATGTTGAACTTTATCTGATCGATAGATATAAGCTCATCGTTACTGCTCCTGCCACCCCTAAGCAGGTTCAGTATATTATATGCCATTTCGTCAAGAGTCATCGTACTTCTTTTTAACGTGCACTAGCTCAGCACACTTTTCGTATTCTTCGTTGTCTTCAAAGTATTGTATGATGTCGTCTACAATCATGCGAAATGTCTCAGGCGCAGAGGGGTCAAAGGGCAGGAAGATCATGTCGTCTGCTTTGTCCAAAAGCTCACGCACAGTCATCCCACCCGTAGCTATCGAATATGCATTTCGATAAGCCTCGTCAAGTATCTGTATCTCCTCTTCTAATGAGGAAATATTCTCTTCTTCGTCTCTGTCTTCAAACTCTAACATTTGCCTGTAAATAGCCCTCAAGTCCTGTGGACTTATTCCATATATATGCTTGCCCTGTTCTTTTAGCTTCATACCCCATTTGCTTATGCCATTCATCGTTAGGACAAATAGAAGGTATGAACCGTACTTTGATACCTCTGTACTCATTTACCATTTCTTTGTGGAGATGCCCGCAGTGCACTTCTCGGTGTTCTGTACGTGCAAACATCTCTGGTTTTTCAGTTGCCATTATTAGTGGCATGTCTGCAGGTTTCTCCTTATCACCATGTGTGAACATGATCATGTTCGTGCCATACTCGTAGTACTTGCGTGAATCATAGTCATTGTCCACGGTGACATTGGCATCATTTCTATACCATCCTGCTAACACATCTCCTGCATAGAACATGCGTTCGTAGTCATGGTTACCTGATACAACGATTACATCTACCGGTGCTCTTTGCTTAAGGAAGTCGATCGCAGTAGTCATCAGTTGCCAGTAACCTCTAAAGGTATCCTTCCACCCAGCAGAGTCCTGCTGTGGTGTCCCTTTGGTTGTAGTACCTCTCATACCCTCAGAGTTCATACCGTCATTACCGATGGGAAGTATGAATCTTTCTATATCAAGTCCCGCCGCTTTTCTCCAGAGTTCTTCCACCACTTTCATGTACTGCTTCTCAACCTGATCAAGTGTCAGGCTATGAAGCTTTCCGTAGTGGATGTCGGGCAATGAGATCTCGTACGCTACTGGCTCAAGAGCAGGCTTGTAGTCTACTCTGTTAACCTTGGGGCTGTACTTAGCTGCAAAGCTTTCTATCTCATCTTTGATTGCTTCGACGCTCATTGAGTCACCCTTTGTGACTACAGAGAATCTCTGCTGTCCTGACACAGTCTGCCAGAACTTTACACTAGAAACGTCGGACGGGCTGATGCCGTTCTTGTCAAGGAACTGTTCGAACTCACTAATGACACTCTCGTTATCATTCGTGTTTTCTTCATTACGTGCCAGCTTCCTGGCTTCGTACAACGCTGTCTCACAATCTTCGATAGGGCAATTAAGTCTCTCAGATAGTACGTCAGCGCTTTTCTTAAGGTATCCTCGCCTCTCGGCGATGAAGTCTTTGATTTCGTTTACAGTCATGTGTTTGGTTTACGACTTTTTTCAATTGTTCTACCTGCGAAGTATGCACCGAATGCAGTAAGCATAAGTATCTCGAGCAGGGATACATAGCTGTCCTTTACGTTGAAAGGCCATGCGTCCATGGAGTCTGCTATCATTGTAGCCATGAACATCACCATCAAACAGATCAGTGTGACGGGTCTGATGTACTTCGCAAGCTTTACATCGCTACCCATGTCGGCTTTCCACCGCTCAGTAACGTTGTTTTGAAATGCTATCTCAGCATCTATCTTAGCCTTTGCTTCGGCTGGATCAACCCCTGGTTCTTTGTCCAAGAGGTTCTTTACGATACCAAGCGCACCTTGGTCAGGGAGTAGGTCACCTACTGTACTGAGTACGTTAGGTGCCTTCTCCTTTAACCATTTGCCAAGGCCGGTATCTTTTATTTTTTTACGTTCACTCATTTTGCTGTCCCAGCTAGAACTTCAAGACGAATGCCGTCTGAATCATTACCGTAGATCTTAAGGTCATCTCCTGTTTCAGTTCTCCATGGGAATAGAGTGAACTGTCCAGGTCCAAGTCTCATGATCTGTTGGCTGCCTATGATTACATACAAGAATTTGCCAGTAGCTGTAGCCCGGTTCTTAAGAAAAACCAGAACGTTCTTGTCTGCTCCGTAAGTAGCTACCTCAAGCATTGTCTCAGCTGTACCACTTGTGGTAGCTGTAATGCTGCGGATGTATCTATCTACGTCTGCGTCCAGCGTGTAGGCCTTGTCGTTTCTAGACGAGAAGGCGTTAGTGAATATGTTCTTAGACTGCAGCTGCAGCGTTGTATTAATCGAGGCCATCAGTAATTATTTGTAGTATTTTTTCTACCTGCTCTCCTGTAATCTCATCAGGAAGCTGGTCTTCTCTTACGGGGTGAAGCTGGAGAGTAACGCTTTCATCAAGCATGTCCTCAACCTTTTTCATTTGGTCCTTTCGCTCTTCGATCAAGTCCTTGTTGTCTTCCTCCAACTGGTCCATAGCTTCTTTGTCTTGTGCTTCGACGAGGTCTCTCATCTGGATAGACACAGTTTGGAAAGCCGGTGAGGGAACAGCTGCCTGTTCAATTGGGTTAAGGATGTGACGAATCTCCTTCATGTTCTTGCCGACAAGCATAGCGAAGCGAGAGCCTTTAATGTCCTTAACTCCTTCCAGTCCTCTGTACAAGTTGAGGAGTTCACGGTTAGTACCTTCAAAATTGATCATAATGTTTGGGTTATAGGTTTATATGCAAATTTACACAGAATTAGTTTATAACTAGGAAGTTGACTCTCATAACTCCTGCAGTTGTACCAGAGTTTTCTTGGTTGTGCAGGAGTATAGTGAATGTACCTGTACCTTGGTTACCTAGAGATACTGAGTATCTAGCGTTAGCTGTCCCAGTCTTATCGAACAAGGTCAGTAGTATGAGTGAGTTTGCAGTTACTAAGCTGTTGCTTACATCAAAGGATGCGGTCGCGTCCCCTGCCAAAGTACAGGTGCTGCAAAGTGTTATCTTACCGCTTGTAGTATTGAGAGTTACCCCATCTACAAACCCTGCTGTAGCTCCTTGAGTCACTGATCCCATACCTGTATGTATGATTCCGTGATCAGCGGCTGTGAGGGTTATGTCCCCGTCTGCAACTGTGAGGTCACCTGAAGTGATGTTAACTTGACCACCCGCGACTCTGAGACTACCGTTGTTTACAGTAACGTTTTGAGACTCGTCTACGGTAAGTGCATCAGTATCTGCTGTACGAATCTTTACGCTGCCATCTGTACCACTACCAGCTTTACGGCCTCCGTTAATTGTCAGTGCGCCCCCACTACCGTTAGTATCACCGTCTCCAGCTTTGATTGTGACGTCTCCGCCTGCGTTACCTGTACCAGATGCACTTGCGCCTTGTATTGTAAGGTTGGATGTCGCTCCAGTGATGGTGTTCTTTACCGACAGGGTTTGGTTGTTACTGCCTGTGGTACCCAGAGAAATGTTGTTGGCTACGTTGAGGTCAGATGTGAAGTAAGCTGTAGGGGTAGCACTACCTATGAAGACCTTACCTGATGTGTCTATGTTAATGCCTTCGTTGGTTACGTCGTTGCTTATCCAACCACTGCCCATCCCCAGGTTGTTGTCGTCAAAGTCTACGTTGGCTGTTATACTACCAATGCTGGAAGATATCTCTATCGCACCTGCAGTATTGTTTATTGACACATTTGTGCCGGCAGTCAATGTAGACCATGCAGGCTTACCTGTGGTTTCATTGTGTATGAGAACCTGACCGTTTGCTGTAGGTGTGACTTGCTGTATGTCATTTGTGTCGTTACCAAACAACACCCCACCTTTTACAATAGAGGACAACCCTGTACCACCGTTTGTTTCTGGAAGAATACCAGCTACATCTGTAGTAAGGGTAACTGTAGTCAGGTACTCATTGGTAGTGTTCCTAAAGTTGCTAAGGTCATAGTTAGAAGGGTCCCACGCCAGAAGGATGTTACCCTTCGTAGTGTCGTTGGCGTCTGTTTCTTCAATAATCTGTATTGGACACACTGAACTATTGTGCTCTCCAGCACTTGGCATTGAAGTGTTTCCGTCATAGTCAACTCTGAATCCTTTAAAGATCAGTGTATTGTTGTCTGTGCCAGTCGCAGTGTCTGCACTTCCGCCCCCTACAAAAAGCTTTGACGAGTTTCCTATGTTGACTAGGGATGTGCTGTTTGCACCATTGTTATGTGCAAGTGTCCCATTGTTCAGTTTAGGGAATACGTCTGTGATAGGCATCTGAAATGATCTGCCTGTGGCTCCATTGGACAGGAGCAGTACGTCGTCTGACGTAGTATCCCTTTTAGATTTTGTCGGTAGTGATGTAACTCTTTTAGCCATTTTAGAATATTATTTCGTTCCCATCTTCGTCTTGGAATCCTATTGTTGAATTACCTCCAAAGTTCTGGGTTCTGTTGTTGGGACCAATGCCCTGTCCTTCGTTGCTTTCATAGATGCCCGAGTTTGCAAATGGGTCTATCTCACAGTTGTCGCAGTATCTTTTGATGAAGTCTACGAATGTCTGGAAGTAGTTTTCTGGGTTACCCCCGCTCTGGAACTTAACGTTAATGCACGCTTCCCACACTCTGTCCTTTTTGTTCGCTGTTATACCAGGCAGTGCCATTCCAGGTGACCAGTCTGACTTTGCAGTGTAGAAGCTAGAGGCGAGAACTCCGTTTACCATTCTCGTGTACTTAACGGTAGTTCCCTTTCTGTATGTGCTGCTTGCGGCAAATCTCTGGTATCTACCAGAAGCCCACTTCGCGTTGCAGTCAGTTTCTTTCATTCTGTTGCTGAATCCTCTTACCTTTCCATCTCTTCTTACGCCAGACTCGTAGTTGTCGCAGTCGAACAAGCAGTCTAGGTTGTTCTTAGATCCTTCTATGAACAAGTATGCAATAAGAGCCAGCTTTGTAGTATCTACATCATCCAACTGTATGCCTGCCTTAAGTCGGAACATGTATTTCAATGCATCACCACTAGCGCATGACATCAGTACGTTTGTTAACCAATCTGCGTTGTATTCTTGGCTGAGGGCGGGATCGTCGAAGATCGGGTTACAGACAATTGTAGTTGTAGTGAACTGCTCAATAGGGTCACACTCGTTGTTGGCGACACTCTGCTCACATGGCTGCTGTCCAGGATTACACAATTCTGGGTTAAGCAAGCACTCTGGGTTGCAGTCTGAACCAACGCATGGACAGTCTCCTGTCTCCAAACAGTTTACCACTGGTGGGTTTACACAGTCTGGATTGTTAGGATCTGGGCAGGGATCTTCTACGCAGCTCTCGCCTGTAGGATCGTCTTCACAATCTGTACACCCAACACCATTACATGCATAAGTACATTTACTGTTGTCTGCGTTTTCTCCTCTACATTCGGGGTCGTAGTTAGTTGCCGTCTGATCTGCACAGCATTTATCCCCACCCTCACAATCTCTAAGGCTTTCGCTAAATCCTCTACTTCCCGCTGTTACAGTATCATCCGTACGCTTGTCACACAACTGACATTCTGGGTGAGTTGGGTACAAATCGCAGAAGTCACATGTTACACAGTACACACAAGTACCATCATCTATTGTTGCTTCAGGGTCATAGTTTTCAGCACCTGGATCTGTACACCCGTTAACGTTGTTGGGGCAGTCATCTGGATTTACGAACTGGTTACACGGTTGCGGGCAGTCATCTGTGTTGGTTGTCATATCTATGACGTGGTAAGTCTGATCGTCAGCAAACTGACCAAACTCTGTAACACAGTCTTCTAGTCCCCCGTATCCGTCACCTATAGATGTAATGTCGATGTGAGGTATTAAGAATATGAGGTACTGACCACCCGTAAGGTTGTTACCTGCTCCCGTAAATATTGATTCTATGGGAACCAGAATATCATATTCCGCACCCGTCAAGCTCTCTCCTATACCAAATGGATCACCGTTAGTTATGGTATCAGGTTGCATGTCTCCTACCCCAATAAAGGCTCCCGGTTGACCTGGTAGACTTTCAAACTCACCCTCACCCAATCCTTGAATGAGTGCTGCGTTTGCGTCATAGTAGGCTAATGCATCACCTACAGCATTGATGTTACCCTGTCCTCCCATGTAGTAAACAAACAGCGTGAAGTTTCCTGTATTGTTACCGAGTGCGCCCGAAGGGCTTGATGCTGAGAAGTCCTGCACTGTGATCGTCATAGTACCATCATAGTTAGGTACATAGGTGTTGTAGGGATCACCTCCGTCGTCAGGTGTAATCTCAGTGCAGGTCATGGTGGCTGGAGTAGAATCCACATCTGTAATGAACACTGAGTTCAGTGCTTCATTGAATACTTCTTCGCATGGTATGTATTCACAGCTACCGTCATCTGAGTTTGCATTAGGGTTGAAGTTAATTGCTGTTTCATCCATACACCCAAAGACTAGGTCTTCACAGTCTGCTGCACTTGCTACATATGTTATGGGTTCTGGCGGGCATATAGTGTTTACTGGATCACCGTTGCTATCTACTAGATAATCTACTACATCCAACAGCGGCACTAGATCTCCACTGTTATTGACAAGATGGGTAGCTTGAAGTGTTACTTGAACTGTAGCTTCGCCCACCGATCCGTCTATACCTTGGTCAAAGTCATACGGCCCTGCAGTTATTACAGCAATTGCTCCTTGGAATGTATCTTGAGCTTGCGTTGTTATAACTATGTCCGGGTTAGGTACATAGCCTCCTCCGTCGATTACATGAGAAGCTATCTGCTCTTCTTGTACCCCATCAATAGTTATTGTAACAAGGTAGTAGAATGCAAACCCTGTTTCTGGGTCTTCCAATTGGTAAGAATCTCCAAGCGTACCTGTCTGACCTGGGTCAGATTGTACAAAGAATCCATCGATAAGTACTTCGAAGTTTACTTCCCCGTACACATTACCATCTGCGTCTGGGCCTACACAATCAGTACGTATATCAGTAAGACACCAGGAGTAGAAGTTAGCACAAGAGACTGACTCGTCCTCTCCTTGGTACTCACATATTCTATTGTTAAGCAATCCTGTTGTGGTGCCTACCTCACCTGTAACACAGAAGTTACTTGGCAAAGCACCAGACCCTCCGTTTGGTATAGCAGAGGTGTTGACTTGGTCTGCGGGCATGTTTACTCCTGGGTAGAAGCTTTCGCCCTCCCACACTGTTCCTACCCACGGTGGGTTTGTTGCATCTGCATAGTTTCCTACATCAAGTGCAAGTGGGTCTGTACATTCGCAGTACTCTACAAAAAAGTTGTAGGCAAAGTAGTAGAATGATTTGTCTCCGCAGAATCTTCTAGGGTGGAACCTCAATACTGCTACGTACTGCTGACCCGCCTTCAATCCGATATCAGTTACGTTTGAAAGATCACTGGGATCAAAGTTGCTAAAGTAGAAGCTTCCCCCAGCAGTAGCTTGGTTAGATAGAGATGCTACAGCTGTTACAGGATCTCCATTGCCATTGACAGCTAGCCCAATCCCTGAATAGTTACCAAATATGTCGTAGTATACATTGGTTTGCCCAACAGTGCTACCATCCCCATTACTTTCTACTGCCCATCCATTACCATACGTGCTTGCAGGTGCAATTCTTTGTTCCCACTGCTCATACGTATATATCTGACACACCCAGTCGCTGGGGTCACTGCCTGCTATTATCGTATTGAGAGCAGTTTGGTACGTGCCAGATAGGTTTGTTGTTGTAGTCTGCTGGATAGATCCTGCATTTGATGCGGCTACGACACGATCAAGAAGGTTATCATGCTTCAGGACGAAGTATGAGAATGTAGTATTTGGGCTACCAGGTGTCAGACCGCTTATCAGTGCGTTCTCTGAAGTGTTTATTGCATTGAATAGGTTGCCGTCCTGCCATTCGTATATCTCCCCACCTGGTAAAGGGGGTACGTTGTTAAGCTGGTTAGTTAGGTTACCTATTGCTGTAGCAGGAGCAATCCCCATCAGTGGTGCTCCACCACTATTGTCTATGTTTCCTGGAGTTAGATTTAACAGGAACGGGACTGCTTGCATGAAGGAGTACTGGTTGGTCCCAACTCCGCTAACCAAAGATGTGGTACAGTAGTAGCAGGAGCCGTCATCGTCATTGGCCTGCGGGTTAAAGTTTATAGCGTCCTCGTCTGTACATCCTGCAGTTGCATTATCTGGATTACCGTCGCCGTCAGCATCTTCAAACCCTAAGTCAATGCTTTCGTCTCCTACGATTACAAATTTTCTTATTCTGTAAGGAGGATCGTTTTCTTTAGGACCACTGCATTCTGTTGTGGTACCCAAGGACAGAACTGAGCACTCAACCAGAGAATTTTCCCAGCTTTGTTGCCACCCAAGATCCACGTGAGCTCTTCTGGGATCAGTCCCTGCAGTTGCTACATTCTCTGCAGCAAACATTAATATATGTCTGTGCGGTATATCGTCGCCGGTGTTTGGTGAATTGTATCCAGACCCACCTATTGTTGCAAATACTCTTGCTTCGGCAAGTTCATCGTGAGTGAAGAACTGCAGTTCGTCTAAATTGATGAATGCATCTCTCCCAGGGAAGTACTTGTATGTAAAGGTGTTGGTGTCATTGTTAGTAGTCACCCCAAGAGTTGCATCACTCCCTCCTAGGAACTCTTCTTGGAATATTCCTGTGTAAGGTATATTTGTATTCCCACCATTATAGTCTGAAAGTTTTACAGTCTGCGTAACATTGGTTGTAGTTCTGAAGTGAACATCAGAAGCAGTTGAGGTAAGTAGGAAGTCACCCGCATATCCAGATGCAGCATTCCCGCCACCACTAACTGAGAAGTAGGAGTTTATATACAACAGTGATGGGAATGAATCAGCACCCCCAGTCTCTGTACTAGAAGACTCGTAGTCTACTATATTTCTGGGATATACTATTACAGTCTCAAATCTTTGCAGTTCAGTTATGTTGGGGTCCTGTGTTCCAAGTTCTCCTAAAGGCAAAGGTTCAACTACACTCTTACATCCACATCTAGTATAGTCCTCAGCTTGGTTACAAACAGAATTGTTCCTACGTTTAACTACTTGGTTTGGGGTTTCAACACTGTATATGTCGTCCCATCCTTTCTTAGAGTTTTTGTCTATACAGCTGACTGCCGTTAGCCCGTTTACGGAAGGATTGCTGATCATGTAGGTTGGTGGGAACGTTCCGCTGCCTCCTGTGCCATTAGATATGGTATACTTTACTCTATGGTCTACTTCATTACCTCCTGAGCTATTCCAGCCCCCCACAGCGCCATACGCATCAATCATACTTTCGTCAGAGGACGAAGCCCAAGGCTCATAATTTTGGCTGTTTTCGAATGTATATCTTTGTGGAGCTTCAGCATATATAAATACCGTGTAGGTATACAGTCTTCCACTGCTTAAGCTGTTTGTTACTGAACCTCCTGTAGATTGTACGGATGGGTGGTTTGATCCTGGTCCATTTGGTGGTGGGGTAAATCCACCAGCCCCGCCACTTGTTGGGAGTCCCCTTGTTCTAGAAAGATTGTAGACCCCTTGCTGGCTTCTGGTAGCATGGTACACTCCAGAGAACAATTTATCATAGGCAGGTACCAGTGCCTGGTTTTCCGCTGTCGATATGTAAGAACCATAGTTATGAGGTCCTGGATTGTCTGGATCTGCACTCATGTGCAGAGCATTTGCAATAAAGTCTTGCCATCCTATTTCTCCTATCAAAGCTCCGTCCAAAGCTCCTACAGTAGAGTAGTCACTTCCTGGTAGAGTAGTTTGTCCTATTGTATTTGGATCTACTCCATAGGCAAACAGTGTGCTCTGAAATACCCAAGAAGCATACCATGAAAACTCGTTCGTATTGGTTGTGTTTATTGCACTAGCTGACCCATTTGCAGAAGCTGTAGGGGCATAGTTGTTAGCACTTTCTACAGCAAGGTTAGTGCTCTCCCACTTGTAATACGTCACGTAATGCATGAACTCAGACTGAGCATGCGGATAATAAGGACTTCTGTACACTCCGTTTTGAGGGTGTACTTTGAAGTTTTCACAGCTAGATGCCGGCCTCTGGCTGACAGCATCTAGGTAACCTAAACCCGATGACGCACCTTGAGCTGGTGTTTGAAGGAGCTGAGTTCCTGTTGGTACAAAATCTCCTCCTAGTGAAAATGGGGCCTTGCTAGCTCCTGGGATAAAACTTGTACCGTATTTAGGGTCCTGATAAGTTGGACCTACAACATACTTCCAGGCATAAGATCCATAACCCAGTCCCCCATCGTTGTCGGAGTCAATAATTGGGATTCCCGAATGCAGTTCGAACAGACTGAATTGATCTGGTTTTCTAGTTCCTCTGTTGTCTGCTGTAATCGTTGATGTTCTACCACCTTGAGGATCAGCGCAGTCATTTATATCTCTACATATATCTAGTTTTCTGAAACTAGCCTTTGGACCTCTACGGTTGTATGTAGCCTGTCTTATAAAGTGTTCATCTGAAGGCACAGTGATTGGGACAGGTTCGTCAGCCGCAGCTTTAAACTGTGGAGGAAGAGCTGATGAGCCTGCAGTTCCTATAGTACCGTTAAGCCACTTTGTTTTTGTTCGTACCGAGTTCCACTCTATGCCGCTTGCTCCAACATTACCCATGTCTAGAACTCTCACTCTAGCTCCTATGTTGGAGTCTCCGCTAGCTCCTGGGTTTAGGAAGGTGTTAACGTCTATTTCAGGATTATGATTGGTAACGGTTTTACCTTCTGGTATTCCAGACAGTACGAATGGTACCTGTTTTTTGTTTACTATCCCTAGGTCCTGTCTTCCTCCCTGAAGCAACAAGCATCCTTCTAAGATAACAATGTCTCCATCTGCTACCTGTGCGTATAAGGCATCTATGAGGTATACTTTTATAGCTAAGTGTCCGTCTACTAGGTATCGGTACTCGGTTTTCTCAATGTAGTCGCCTAGAGCCTTACCTGTTATAGTAACTATAGTAAGGTCCGATCTTTTAATTTTTATGGAAGTAGGTTGTATTCCTACCAGTTCTCTTCTTGGTTTGTTGAAGAGCCCGTACTCAAAATCACCTATAAGCCCTGTACCTCCGTTTCCACTCCCTCCGTCGTACGTAAGAAGGTCAGCAGAGGTCCATCCATCGTAGCCTAAAACTGTATCCTCTAGGTATCTTACATCAGTACCCTGATATGAGGAAGCGTGCAGGACAATATCAAAAGGACTGGCTGCAAACGCCTCCACGAAAGTAAAGACAGGCATTGCCCTGCCTGTCTGTCTGTGAGCAAATCCGGTAACTCTAGCCATAGGTAAGGTTTAGCAGCCGCAAGCGCAACGCTCTTGGCAAAATTCTTTTGCTTTACGGTACATATCGTTAGCCTCGTTTTGTCTACCGTTTGTTGCAGCAAAGACAGCAGCTTGTAGCAGGAGATAGATTTTCTCCGCAAGCTTGAGGTCCTCTTTGCACTTATCGCACTTACATGTGCAATGTATTGCATCGTGCACCAGTTTAGCGATGCAGCACTGTATATCAGCTGTACCTACTGAATACTCAACGCTTCTATTACCCCTACCATCGTCTATGGTTGTCTTCAATACTCCGCTTGAGTTCATCGTAAGTGCAGTAACAACCTTACCCTTCTTGGTGCGAGCCTTCTGTGAGATGGTATCGCCGGTGTACATGTTTTCTACAGTTACGGTGTAGGTAGTCCCTCTAGCTGCTCCAGGGGATGCTACCAAAACTCTTTTTCCTGAGTATACAGATCTTGTTGCCATGATGATGAGTAATAAAGGGGGACACCCTATGTGCCCCCCATATTAGATTAGTATCTCCAGATATGGTTCTCGTTAGTAGCGAGAGCAATACCGAAGGCTGCTTCGAAGTTGGCCAAGTCGCCAGCTTGCAAAGCAGTAGCGCTATCTGCTGCGTAGATAACCAATTCGTTGGTTCCGTTCTGCGGAGCAATGCCCGTAGCCGCACCAGTAGCGAAGTTGGAGTTGTTGTATGAAATCGTCAAACGATCGTACTTGTACGAAGTGTTAACGTACTGAGTAGGCTCGATTGGGAAGTACATTCTGTTGAAGTCTCCCTGACGTCCACGGCAACGCTTCTCGTCCTGGAGGACCTGCCATCCGTTACCAACACCGACAGTGCCACCAGTGTAAGTACCACTTGGAATTGCAGTGTCATCAGTGATGTTTCTAGCGATGAGATCAAACTCAACACCAGAGAATCTAGACGTAATAGTCATGCTTGTGTTAGCAACGATTGTTACTGTGAACAAATTGTTCAAGAGGTGGTTGCCTTCGATCAAGCTTTTGACGTCTGCCCAGAGATCGTCGTCCGTTTCAGTTGCACGGCTAGACTTAACAGACTCAATAGAGATGACTTTGTGGTTTGTGGTGTTGAATGCACCCAATGGGAACACCTTACCCGCACCACTCAAATCATTCAAAGAGTTGAAAGGCTCAGAGAAGCTCAAGTAGTTAGTAGGAGCTGTTCTGATCACAAACTTGTACTCGATGTCATCATTAGCGTTATCACCCAAGCTAGCACCAACGTCAGCAGTCAGCTGAACAACTTTAGCACCTGCAGAAGCTACGTGCTTCTCGTACCGAATAGAGTTAATGTCACCTGTGTTAATGATAGGTGATGCGATGGGATTACCGTCTGCACCCTGAACAAACTGAAGTCTGTTGTATTTCCAGATACCGCCGGGAAGGCTAATTGCTCCGTCGATTGGCTCGGTTGCGCCGCCTGTTGCATCTACAGTTGCGCCATCTCCGACGACAGTTTCACTGAAGAGTGCTGTTGAAATGTAACCCGCAGTTGGGTCTAAAGACCACACACCTACGTTTTGGGCGCCTCCTGAAGATCCAGTTACGCCTGCGAAGTCTGTACCTGCACCTTCCAGATCGGCGTGCGTGACAAAGACTTGTGAAAGATTAGAAGCCATGATATTATAGTTTTAATGGCGTTCAACAAAAATTATTCGCTCTCTAGGACCTCCCCAGATTGCGTTTGATATCTTGGAGACTCGAATGACTCCAAGATGCTTTTAACTGTCATCTCCACAATCTCATGATGAGTGTGCTCTGCCAGTTCGCAGCCTATGCCCTCAGCTAAGTTGACATTTACAGGTCTGCGTAAATACTTTATAGTTACGTTGAGAGGTATCGTATGTACGTCAGAGTACAAATCTACGAAATTTTCCTGCATCGTGTACATGATGTTGTCCGTTTTTGCAGTGTTAAACGGATCATCAAGCAATGCAAATATGTCATCGTGTTGGACTGCCTTGCAAAGTTGTCTAGTTATCCTAGTGTGATTCTGACTTAGGTCAGCCTTTCTATTTACTTTGTACGACACTTCTGGAGATTGGAAAATCTTTCTCTCTATTGTGTTCTCTTGGGTCATTGCCTGGTAAGGAGGGGCAAACTTTATCAAAGCGTAGATCCCATCGTACAACCCATCTGTTGAGTTTTGTACTTGATGTGGTTTTGCCTGCCCTGACCCATCTGATAGTCTCTTTACTGGGTAGCTGAGGTATATCTCGTTACCGTCCGCATGAGGTGAGTCGGATGTTATTGAGTTAGAGAACATATCAGCCAAACCATCTTGGTAAGATCTGCCGGGTACGTACCCGTCGGCCCACATGAGGGGGTTCAGCAGTTCCTCTAAGCTAGTTCTGCTACCAATGGTGCTCCAGATAACCTCAAGGTTACCCTGACCGTTAGCTACCGACACTTCTCTTATGACGTTTCCAGGTTTTCCAGAGTCTATAGGAATTCTCAGAAATCTGTCAGTCGTATTTACTTCCTCAAAAGCCATCACCTTGTTACAGTTTATAGCAAGGGTGCTCTTTATGTTGATCAAGTACATATAGTCTACAGGAAGCTTGAATCTCTCCAAGTTTATGGTCTTATTTCCTGTAGCTGAGTAGACGGCCCCGAAATAGCTACCCGATCCTACTGCTTCAATGTTTTGTTTTACAGATAGAGACGTAGAATAGTCCTCGAGTAGAGTTCTGAGGTCGTCTATCCTCTTTTGAGATTGCTCAAACCCTTTTCCTTTAGGGTTAGACATGGGATTGTAGCGCTGATTGATGAATCTGCGTACGGCCATGTTGATTTCATGGTCAATCTCTTCAGGTAAGAGATTGTCAACCTGGAAAGATGCGACTTTTTGCACCCCCAGGTTGACAGCTATATGCATCTCTTGTATTGTCACGCTAGTGTCTTCAATTGAGCTCTCATAGCGTTGACCGCTCCTGAGTTCTTCTTGTTTTTAAAGTAAACTATGGTGTCATTTTGGTTTTCTCCGATGGTCTCGTCCCCGTATATGTACTGGTTTCCGATTTTACGCAAGACATCCTTGCTAACCATCTCTTCAATCTCTGCCTTAAGGTCGAGATCCTTATCAAGTGCGAGCTTGAGGAACTTTGCAGGCTCACTGCTCTTGAGCTCGTACAAAGAATTCTCTACTTCAACGTCCGTAAGCTTCTCTGGGTTGCTACCCTTGCTGAGAAGTCTGATAAGTCTGCGCATCTTAGCAACATCTGCTGATGCTTTGATGAATTCCTTATCTGCTTCCTTACCTACTTTCACTTTAGCGTTCTTCTTGAGGAGATCTCTCTCTGGATCGTAGATGTAGAACTTCTTCCCACCTACTCTTTCCATTTCTTCTTTTGTTTCGGCTACTTGTCTGTGCTTCTTGCACCACTTGAAGGTGATGTAGTCCATTACGTTGTGGGGATTACCCTCTTCATCTACTGTAATGTCCAGTTCTTTTCCTTCGAATGGAATCTTAAGCGCCATACTGGCCCAAAAATCCTTTTCAAGTCGTGGCCAAGCTTCGTGTCCTGGTGGTACATCGAGTATACCTGACAACAACTTGTGTGCTTCTTCTCCTTCTACCCCTCTAAGAGGTTGTCTTCCGACGTAGATGGAGCCGATCGTAATTTTTGCCGCAGCTCTGATCTCCTTAGGGAGGTGGCCGAGGACTTCTTTGCGTCTGATTATAACTTTTTTCATGTTCTTTTGAGTTAAGAATAAACTAGTCTTGGCTGCAAATCGGGGAGAGCCGACATTTCAGCTCCCCCCTTTGCAAACCAAACACCAAATTACGATGCAGTGCACTGCAAGTCGAGCGAAGTATCGAATCTGCGAAGCAGGATACCAGCTGTCTTGAGCATGTGCACAGAAGCACCGTCTATATCACTAGCGCGAGTGTCAGTTTCAGTGAAGCCCTTAGGCACAACTGAACCAGCGACACACCAGCGCAACATTTCACGACCCTTCTTCTGCAACATCTGGAGGTTGTTTTCTCCGTCGTAAGAAGACTGGTCAACAAATACCATTCTGTATGATTCGAGTGGCAATCCAGACTCAGGGTGCTTGTTAGACGCCTGAGCAACAGGACCGTGGTCGAACAATGGGACCTTCACAACGTTCACACGGTGACCATCGATGTGGTCGTATGACGTGAAGTAACCGGTGATACCGAGGTTACGACCCGTTCCCGTGATGAACTTAGACTCAGTGGTCTTCAGGTAAGAGTTAGTCTGGTTCATAGAACTAGAGCTAACACCGTTAGAGTAGTAGTTGCGGAGAGCCTTATCGAACTCACGTGCACCACCGATACCTGTGTACAAAGTCACTTGCTTTTCCGTAGCATCAGTCATACCGTAGAACAAGTCACCAATGGTGTCCTCGATCTTCTTCTGAGTGAGCGTAGAGTAAGTATCCTTGTTGATGATCTGCTCGAACAAGCCAGGACCAGAAATAACTGGTTGACCGTTCTCGTCCAACATTCTGTTAGATCCCTTCTCATCGTAGGTCTTAGCTCCGTACCAGTAGTACATCTCACACTCTTCCTTAAACTTGAGCATGTGACGGTACTCCTCGTAGTCCATCCAGAGGTTAGTAGAAGAACCCTCCTTAGTTGGGAGAGTGAACTCTGCTACGTAATCCTTAGCGTTGCCTGAGAAGTGGTAAGACTTACGTACAGTACCGATCTTAGAACGGACCAACCCGGGAGCTGTCCAGTTAGAAGCGTTACCGCGTGAGAAGTCAACACCGACGTTCGCATACAACATTCCCCAGAGTGCACCCACTGCGTACTCTCCAGCAGCGATGGTTCCGTCAGGAGACACCAACTGCAAAGTGTACTCGTAGCCGTTGCCTACAGCTACAGGGTCCTTCATGATTCTTGCCAAAGTACCCGTGTTAGAAACGAGAGTGTAAGGGGCAATAAACCACTTGTCGGGGAAAACGATAGTGAACGTGGCACCGGAAGCCACACCTGTAGGAACAGTTGCGGAAACCACTGGGCGAACGTTAACTTCATGGGTCTTGACACGATACTCAAATTCAAATCTATTGATTGACTTCGTGTTACCAACCCCTTCAGTCAAGAAGGAAAGAGGAAACTTCTTTTCTTCACGTCCGGCCAAGTGCGTAATGATGGGAGAGAGCTCTTCGGGCTTCTCCATCAAAGCATTAACCAACGAGTTTGTGTCGGTCATCTGCTGGTCATTGTAGTACGTTTTAAGTACCTGCATCAAAGCCATGATTGTTTATTTTAAAAGGTTATGCTTAAAAAAGCGCGTTTATGTCCAGTTGATCTGGATCAAATGATGGTTGTCTACGCTGAGCTTTACGAGCGCTCTTGACTCTCTCTTCGTTAGACTGAATACGTTCTCTGAGATTCCTGACACTTTGCGTGCGTGCTTTCGTGTCGATGATATCTCCGAGATCAAATCCGCTATACATGAGATAGTCTATTGCGAGCTTGATGTCGATGTTGGCATCAGCATAGTCTAGGTCTCTTTGAGTATTGCCTTCCTCGTCTACGGGGGCAGAGATGTAATCGAAGAAGTCTTGCTTATCTGAGTCTGGGATCACTATACCTGCAAACTCATTGTCTTCTGAGATGTAGTCTGCTACATCGCCCCAGAAGTTTTCTTGCACCTGCTCTTCGTACGCTTGCGCCTCAAGTTGCTCTTGGTACAAAGCTTCTCTCTGCTGCTCTTGCATTGCAGTAAGTTCTCCTTGTGCTATCAATGCTTTGTTGTACAGCTTACCACCTTCTTCGAAATCGTTGAGCATCTCGAGGATAAACTCATCTTGGTGGCCCATTGCTTTGTAGTACTCACCAAGCATAGCGCGTTGGAGAGTCACATCCTGTTCCCTAAGCTCGATACGGCTGTAGTCTGACTGTGGGTTGTTTGCAGCGTAGAACTCCTGTGGGTCTCCGCCAGCCAACACAAAGTCAAGGTGAGCTTGTATCTCTGGGTACTGGTCAAACAGATCTTGCAGCTGTGCTTCTGCAACTTCTTCAGACATATCTCTGACAAAGCTGGTGAGCCCCTCTACAGTATCGGCATACTCATTTTCTAATTCAAATCCGAGAATATCAGAGATCTTATCTGCGATGGGGAGATCGTCGTATTCGTCTTCGGTGAGTTCGTCTTCAAACTCTTCGTCGTCATCTTCCTCATCATCTTCGTCGTCGTAGTCGTCTTCTACGGTGTCGTCATCGTCATCGTAGTCGTCGTCCTCATCGACATAGTCTTCGAAGTCTTCGTCTCCATATTCTCTAGGGTCTTCGTCGATGATGTCATCATCGTCGTAGTATTCCTCAACGTCTTGAGGCTCCTGTTCGACTGTTTCCAGTCCTGGTGCGCCTTCTCCAACGACACTGTCGAAGGTAATGGCGCTAAAGTCTAGTTTGTTGTTTGGGTCTGACATTACGCAAAAATATTAATGGGTTTGGTTTGTATTTCTGTAAAATTATTTTATACAGTTGCTATTATTATATATCACTTGCGCTTTCTGCGCTTCTTTCGTCTATCTATCATTCCTCCTCTTCTACGTAGTGACTTGAGCGAGTTAAGTCCAAACTCGTAAGCTTTCATATCTTCAAAAGATATGTAGCCTGGAGCGGCTTTATCTAAGTTAATTGGTTGGGGTCCTCGTGATGCTCCTGCTCTAGATATCAAAGGTTCAGAGCTGCCGGGGAGTGAAATGTTTAGCCTTCCTTGATCAGCGTGTACATCAAAGCTTTGTCGTATTCTTATAGGCTTTCCGCCCAGCGTTTCAAATACCTCAGTATTGAAGAGTTTATCTTTTGCCCGTTCTGGGAGTTTGTTTATTGCTCTTTTAGCTCTATCAGGAAGTCTGTCCAAGAGTGGAGAGGTTGTTCCTTGTTGAAACGGTTGGAGATCCCAGTCATCAACCATATCTACTCTCATACCCTTATTCATTGGGGTTGTCTCTATTCTGTATCCACCCATCACACCATATAGGTCATCAGTGTATCCTACAGATACACCTTTATTTCCTTTAAGACTTGCTTTACCAGCTGCCAGGTGTTCCCCGAATGGTATCTTAGGTCCGTGCTTCCATTCATCTGAGAGAGGTGCTGTCCATTTTCCTCGTGCAATCAAATCTTTCTTTACAGCTTTGGGTATCTGAATGTCTCCTACATTGGACGCTGCAAAGTCAAGTTGGTCAGGGTCTCTTAGCTTAACCTCTCGTCCGCTGACTCCGGAAGGTTTGTATGAACCATACCGTTGTTCTTTTCCAAGACTTAACCGAACTGCATCAATTCTGTTTTCAATTTGATCTCGTTGATTTTTTGGTATTCTATCATACGGCACAATCGGATTTATGCCCCTGCCCCTGTGTGCCCGGAATACGTTTTCTACTTGTTTCTTCTTGCTGAATACACTTTGCAAAGTTTCTTTTGGGCCCAGAGACTTTTTACCGTACCCAAAAGGAACTTTAGAGTAGGTCAACCCAAATCTAGCGGGGGCTCTAAACAGTCCTAGGGCACCCTTTCCCGTCATAAATGCACCTGCAGGATCAAATGCTATATCTGCTGCTACTGCTTTAGCCCCAGTTAGGCCTAGTGTTGTAGACGGGGAGTAGTTTTCTTGTTTTATACCTCTGGCTGCATCTGTGTAGGCAAACGGGTTTGTATTTATTTTCTTTCCTGTAGCAGCATTGAGGAGTGCGCCTGTAGTAACTCTACCCGGCCATGACATTGCATCTGTAGCTACGTTTATCATGTTGTTGCCTGCAGTATTGATGTCTTCTCTTACCCCAGACTCAAACTTTTCCCGCTTAGACTTATCTGTCTTGGCGTAGTCTCCTACAATGCCTGACCCTGTTCTTTTAACAGCGTCTTCTACAGAGTCTAATCCTTTCCTGTCTTTCTTTGCTACTACCTCTGCTGTCCCTAACAAGACGGGCATTTGAGTGCCGTCTTCAAACGTCATGATTCTGGTGCCTGGAACTGTATTCTTATCCAGCTTGTGTTTTTCTGACCACGTCAAGGATACTTTTTGCTTCTCCTCTTTATTATCGTCCTTAGCCCCACCAGTCTGCATCTTTTTTACTTCTCCCCCTTTTTGATACGTAGCTGGGGTTTCTATCACGGTACCGTGATTTGGTCCCGTAGGCAAGTTGGTTATGCCGGGGGGTACATTCTCGTATGACTGTATCAGATGTCCCTGCTCATCTACTTTCTTAATGTTGATAGGTGCTTTCATACCTATCGTATTGAACGGGGTATTAGGAGGGACGTCAGGGAAGACCATAGTTTGATTGAACTCCCCGGCTTTGTGGTAGGGCCTCAGCCCTTCTTTCTGTTGTTCAGGCGTTTCTGCAACCAGCGGCTTAGCCTGTTCTTGTTGCTGTCTATGTTCAGCCAACAAATCGGTACCCTGAGCGTAGGCCTTGTATACGTCAAGTATAGAGCCCTCCATACCGGATGCTCTAAACTCCTCTAGCAATCTCCTACGATCAGCGTTTGTCATTCTCCGTCAGGTCTTAGGTCACCCTCTTTGTTAAGGGCTTGCTGCTTAAGATCCAGCTCTCTCTGCTTTATCTCAAAGTTCTGCTGCATCTTAGCCATGTCAATGTTTAGCCTATCCTGATTGTCTGAAGCTTCAGCTTTGATAAGCGCCAACTCGATCTGCAACTGTCTGTCCTTCTCTTTGTCGACAGCCTGCTGCTGTATCTGCATCTGCTGAGTCTTCTGCTGTTCAACTTGAGCTTGCTGTTGAGCTTGCTGTTGTTGTTGCTCCAACTCTTTCTGTGCTTTCTCAGCTTTCTTGATCTTATCCTTGATGCCTGCGTAGTTCTCAGTATCGAACAGGTCAAGTACTGCAGAAGCTGGTACCCCGTTCTGAATCATAGATTGAGACAACATCTTAGCTTGTTCAAGCTTGTCTTGGTCTCTACCTGCATCAGACACGAAGATGCCGTACTCTGTCTCCATGTGTTGCATAGAGTCGATGTCGATCATTTCAGTAGTCATGTCAGGCATAACGTACATGGCCTTTTTACCTGAGAGCCAGGCTTCTTTCGAGTAATCGATCAAGCCTTGCAACTCACGTTGTTCAAAGCGTGCATACTTACGGAAGATGTCTTCGGTGATATGCGATGACTGTACGATTGCCTGCTGTGATGTAGCCTTGCCTTCGTACGGCCCGATACCACCCTGTCTTTGTCTGTTGACTCCTGATATCTTCTCCCACTCCTGCATGATGGACTCGAGAAGGTTGAGGTACTGATCGATTGTCTTGATAGACATGTCAAGTACAGACTGGTGCTGCGGTGACAGCTGTATCCCTTCTTTGTTGTAATCTACCCACGCGATACCTGTACCTTCTACGAAGTACATGAACTTATCCATGTCCCACTTCTTGGGTATCATGTTGATGTCAAACTGGGCTATGATGTCTTTTGATCTTGCGATCGCCAACTCCATTCTATACTTAAAGATGTTGTAGTTGAGCTGGAATGGGACACCCAGTGATACGATTGATATGTTGTCAGCGTTGATGTCTGAGTACTTTCGTCCATTGACTGGTAGTTTGCAGAGTGATGGGTTGTCAAGTGATGTACGTTGGTTGGAGATGGGGTTCATCTTGATGTAGAAGTCCCCGTCTATACGCGTGCCTTCCCACACCTCATTGACCCACTCGTATTTAATCTTAGCTCCTTGTTCTTTTAGTTCTTGCGGGATACGGAATCCGTCCTCAACCTGCATCTCTTCGATGACTCCTGTGACTTTGTCTTTGTAAGACAAGAACCCAATGCGCTTGCGTGACTTCCAGTATACAGTAACTACTTCGATAAGTCTGTTTCTATAGATGTTGTCATCTGACCCTGTAGCCTCTGATCTGTACAACAAGTAAGACTCAGTAGACTGCTGCTTTGGGTTCTCCAACTGCAACACCTGTTCAGGCGTGAGATACGGGCTGAACATGTCCACTGCGCTTGATGCGTGCACAAACTTTCTGATGATGGCCCAGTCCCCGTCCTCCACGAACTCAATGTCTGGGTCTTTATCGAAGTCTATATCAAGAGGGTTAAGTATCTCGTAGAATGGTTCTGCATTACGCACGCCTTTGTGCGAGTACACCTCACCCGTCACCAGGTAGTGGAAGAACCCTTTCTGGAACTTGTCGTATATCTCCTGATGCTGCATGATGTAGTTCAACGCAGCCTGTCCTTTGATGGCTCTGTTGTCTACGTATGTACGCTCGAACTGCTCCAGTACTTCTTCTGGGAGTGGGATCTCTTCGGGGTTGCCTACAAGGTCTGAGTTTCTAGCCAGTTCATTCAAGAACATCTTCTGAACCTGAGTAAACAATGCTTGCTTCTTAGCCTCTTCTTTGCGAGTGACTGCATCTGCATTGGCTATGATAACGCTGTAGTTCAGAGGTCTCTTGGACTTCTCCCCCAGCAGCAGGTCAATGATGGGCTTGATGATTGGGTAGTTGCGCAGCTTTGATGGGAAGTTGCTTCTCGTTTTCCCGTAGGGCTTGAGCACATACTTGTAGTCATCGTCATCGATGTTACCGTTGTAGTATTCATACAAGGCTTTCAGTCTGGAGCGACGCTCTGACAGACCAAACTTAGACATATCTATGTAGGCTTCAACGCATTCCTCTGCCCACTTCTTCGTCTTCTTTGACCTCGGGATACGCTGTTGCGGTATTTTATGGGTACCGTACATCTGGCTAAAATTACTTATAAATACGGTCGAACCAATCGTCCGTAGATCTATCGGATAGAATTTCGGTTACCTCTCTATTATATAACTCTCGCGTGTGGTACATACCCACCATGAAAGCCATTACCCTATCGAAGTTTCCTCTGTGGTTAAATTTAATCAATTCTTGGAGAAGTCCGGGATCGTATATCTTATGCAAGTTAAGTGTTACGTTACCGTCTTCATCTGTGTGTCTTGGTGTCACCAACCAGTCTCTGATGTACAACTCTCCCTGCCGCTTCCGCTGCTCGGTCATGTGCATCCCGTACTGGCGTCTTACATTTCTGGATCGCAGTTCTCGCTTGTCCAGCATTTCAAATTCTTCTTGTAGCTTATGTAGTTTGCGATATCTCTTCGCGTAAGCAATGAGCTCTCCACGGTCGTTCTCGAACCCGATTTTTGCGTTGTAGTACTCCGCCAGCATAAATAGATTGCGGTTGTACTCATCCTGTGTTTGTGGTCTCCCGACATAGCTTGCTACTATTATATCATCCGGCTTGGATAGATTGTTTGGTCTCTTGATGACGTATGCAGCCCCAAGCGATTCATTGCTCGTAGACTTTGACTGAGCATAAGGGTCATGGCAGATAAGATACAAATTGTGAGGCACTTCTTTTTCGTTCGTTAGGTAGGGTGCTTCGTATACCACTACCGCCCCCTCTGTCTTATCCCCTTTTCTGTGTGGGAACTTGTAGACTGGTTGGACATCTCCAGATGGTCGGAACGATGCCTTCCCGTCTTTGTCGTAGTACATTACTCCTGCTGTCCCCTCAGTCTGTAGGCCATGAGCTTTAACCTTGTTATACTGCTCTTTAAGACTGTTGACATCAAAAAGATTTGCTGTGACT
>Ga0129351_1000103_pt1 | contig 27876 bp, 18 predicted proteins | sample CPBDNA_8_FD_94423 | JGI IMG/M metagenome (GOLD analysis project Ga0129351, IMG submission 94423) | Freshwater to marine salinity gradient microbial communities from Chesapeake Bay, USA - CPBay_Sum_27_0.2_DNA | ecosystem: Environmental > Aquatic > Marine > Coastal | place: USA: Chesapeake Bay... | reverse complement strand
CTACGTTAAGAGATAATGCTTGATTACTTGCTAATGAGGTTGTACCTTGAACAGTAAAATCTCCTGCTACTGTTACATCATCTTGGAATGTTGTATTAGGTGTGGCAGTAATACCACCGTCAGTAATATATAATTCACCTGATACTAAATTAGCTGTTGCACCTGTATGAACTATTGCTGACTTTAAAGTACCAAAAGTCATTGAACCAGTAATATCAGCATTACCACCTACGGTAATTTTACCACCTGATTGCATTGTAGTTGTAGCATTTACAAAACCTGTTACTGTTGTATTTCCAGCAGCTAAAGTAGAAGAAAATGATGAGTTATCTGTAACTGTAATTGAATCTTGGAAGTTAACATTACCTGCAAAGTCACCAGTGCTATTTACATCTAAAGCACCAGTAACATTAGCGCTACCACTTACATTTAAAGTGCTTGATACGTTAGCTACACCAGTTACTACTAAACCTTTCTTAAGTCTTGATAATCCATTAGCAGTAAATGTATTACTTGTTGCTAAAGCGCCTGTAAATGTAGCAGTATTAGAACCTGATACAGCGCCTGTTACTCCTAATTGACCTGAAAGTGTTCCGCCTGCTGCTGTAATATTTCCATCTGCATTTATATTACCACTATCGTCTAAAACAACATTAGCTGAACTATCACCAACTGTAATTTGTCCTGCATTAATTTCTACATTACCAACTACTACATTAGATGAAACAACTGTATGACCTGCTATATCAGTATTAGAACCGCTTAAAGTTGCAACTCCACCAACAGTTAAAGTACCACCTGTTGACATTGCTGTTGATGTTAATTTTGAATTTGCAGCTGCATTTCCTACTGCAATACTATTATTAGCTAATCTTACTTTAGTATTAGCAGACCCAACGTGAATTGCTACTGATGCATTAGCAGTACCTGTAACAATAGCTCCTGCTTTAGCTCTGAATAAACCATCAACGTTAGCAATACCTCTAGATCTTAAAGTTGCTGAATTAGCTTCTCCAGTAATATCAACATCTGAACCAGCAGTTACAACTCCGTCTAATTGGGAAGTAGTTGATACGTTTATAAATCCTGTAACTGTAGTATTACCTGCAGCAACTGTTTTAGTTACAACAGCATGTTCGGCTACGGATAAGTTACTACTTAAAGTTGTGTCACCTGCAACGTTGACTGTATTAGAAAAAGTACCTGCACCTACTACATCAAGAGTATTACTGAAATCACCTGTTCCAGTAACTAATAATGTGTTACTTGCATTAATATCTTCTGCATTTAAATCCCATCTTGCAGCTGCAGCACCAAGTACTTTAGCATTAGCAGTTGGAATAATATTAGTATCTACTTTACCGTTTATTGATATGGTATCTGAATCAGCATTTCCTAAATCTACATCCGATGCAAACGATGCATTACCAGTGACAGAAAGTGTATTTGATACATTTACTGTATTACTATTAAGGTTCCATCTAGCGTCGTTTAGACCAAGGGACAATGCGTTAGACACAGGGTTTAGACTAGTGTCAGCCTCTGAATTAAAAGAAATAGTATCGTCGTTAGCTGAACCTAATACTACATTAGCATTAAAAATTGATTCATCAGAATTAACTGTTAGTAAATTTCCTGAAACGGTTAAATTAGCTTCTGTGCCGTCACCGTTTAAATCTAATACTGTTGTTGATCCATCTGCTTTAACTGTAATATCGTTAGCAGTTAATGTTATATCATTATAATCTGCTGTTAAAGCAGTACCGTCCATATCAACAGTTGCTGAATTAATATCAAAGGTTGTTCCAGTAACGTGAGTTACTGTTGAATTAATAGAAGTATTAGAAGATGTACTATTAATATGAACGTTTGATTTTACTTGCAATAATGTATTATTAACATACATACTTGCTGAACGTACATCAACATATGTACCTGTAGTAATAATTGAATTTACAGTTGAGTTAGAAGCAGCATTAATTAAATTGTTTTGAATATTAGTATTAGATACTATTAATAAAGTATTAGATGCTTGAACATTACCACCTCTAAGACCGTCTAAAGCAGCTACTGTATTAGCTTGAATGATACCGCCGGTTGAATTAACCCATGCTGCAGTATCTTGATTATATACATTAGAAGTAATAACAACGTTACCAGAAGTTGCTCCTCCTACTGTATTTTGCTGAGCAGTAACAACTATCTCTGACATATCAAATACTATTTGGTTGGTTCTATCTACCCATGCTCCAAAAGTATCTGTCTGAGTTGCTACGTTAGCGGATTTATATTTACGTTCAGCCATCTATTTTTCCTAATAACTGTACTAGCATTGATTTAATTTCTTGACAGTCTTGACTTTGTGATTTTATTTCAGTTTTCATTTGTAAGACTTCTATTTCTAATTTATCAATTCTAGAAAGCTTTTCATTTAATTTTTTCTTTTTAGCTTTATAAGCTTGCAAAGCCTCTACATTAGTATTTAGCACTGCTCCGCTATAATTATCCTTAACTAAGAAAGGAACTTTTGTTTTTGTTATCCTATCCATTATAAGCTTAATGCAATAGCTCTCATATCAGCTATTCTTGGTACCTTGTTAGTTGCATCAGCAAGTAGAACTAATTTTACCTGGAAGAATGCAAATGTTTCGTGTTCAGCTCCAGTACTATCAAAGTATCGTAATTTTACTGTACCATCACCTTGTGGATATGCTACTGCTGATTGCTTCTCATCTGTATTTACTTTATAATGTAACCCTGAAGAGAACGTTTTATCAGCTGCTGTGTTAAGAACAACTGCTGTAGCATTAGCAGATGCTACTCTTCCTAGTACATAGTTATTTTTAATACCATCAGTAACAATAATTAAATCACCAGCTGAATAATATGTACTTGCTGAGGCTATTGCTACCGTTGTACTTCCGCTAGTAGTATTAGCTGTGCCTGCTTGTTTATTATTACCATCAATTGTTGGGATAGATGGAATAGTAAATTTAAATTCTCTAAAGTCGTTTGCTGATTCATTAGAACTAAATAAGTTAACTTGCTCTGGTGAAATAGCCATTTCAGTCCATTGCTTATCAATTAGTTTATCTGAATCATCTAAAGCTGTAACCATACAATATGCTTTAATATCTGTATTAGCAGGTCTATAACCTGTTACATAAACTGCTAGGTCATCAGCGTCTAAACCTGAAGCAAGCTGAACTGTTTTAGATAAGTATCTTGATTGTGAAGCACCTAAGCCAAATAATTTTTCATTAGTATAATCGTTATTAATTAAATTTTGATATGTTTGTACTAAACTAACTTCAGGGTCTGAAATAGGTGAAACATTTTCATTAGTTGTTTTAAGAGTCTGAGTAATAACAAGCGACTTTTTACCACCACCTACTATTTCATTTGATTTACTAAATACAGCACCTTCATAATCAAAAACTTTATTTGATACACCACTTATAAGCTGACTTGTAGATTGATTATCTAAGTTAGCTGATTCTGATATTTTAAAATCAGCTGTAATAGTTGAACCAGTCGGCTCAGTTTTATAAACAAATGGTTGGAAATTATTTACTACTCTATTATCTACTGAAGTAATTGCTGCATTAGCTGCTGAAATAGTACCTTTAATTGTATCATTATTAGCAAAGTAAGAACCAGTTACTGCAGTTGAATCTTTTAATGTTACTTGAGTAACTGTTGCATTAGCAAATACTCTTTGAACTCTTCCTGTAGGAACTTTAGCAGCTCTACCAATAGTAATGCCTACTCTTGGAGCTCCTAAAATAGTTAATGATGTATCGCTTTCTACTGATTTAACTGTTAATACGTCTGCTATATCTGTATCTGAAGTTTGTCTTACTACAATAGAATCACCTGCAGCATAATCTGATGTGAATGTTGTACTTGTTCCAGTTACTGTAGTATTTCCTTTTACAATAGCAACGTTACCAGTTGCAAAAGAAGAAGGCACTTTATATACTTCTTCATCATTTCTAAATGTACCTGATAAGTTATTAATAGTAAAGAATTCTAAATCTCTGTTAGTTAAAGTTACAGTACCAGTTTTCTTTGCATTAAATACACTCTTATATATTCTAAATTTAAGATCAGCGTCTAATCTAGGCTCCCATGTATCAGAAGCAGATACAAATAAGACTCCGTCACCCCAAGTTGAGTTAATTGGTGAACCTGATACTACATCATTTTCTCCTTTTTGTGAAAACCATATTCTATAATCTGGTGAACCAGCATCAGGTCTAATACAAATAGCATACTGCAAACCAGTTTTTAAAAATACTGGTCCTGGAAAAATAACTCTTGTAGGAGTAGCTCCGGTTGCTGAAACTGCTACCTCTTTAGATAATAAATGTTTTTTACTAAACTGTAAAACTTTTTTAGTTGGGTAACCGTTTTTAACTTCTCTAATATCAACATTTAATCCATATTTAGAATCTTTTTTCTGAAAAAATAAATCAATTGATGATAAATATAAGCCATCAGAATCTGCACAATGTTCAGGTAAAATCCTAAAAGTTTGCGCAATAGGATCGTCGTTTAGACTACTCTTATTATACCATTTATTAGTTGCGCCCATTTATTCTCCTATCTCTTATGCTCTCTGTTATCTTCAGTAATTCTAGATTTACCACCACCGCCACCGGTTATAGCATCAGCTGCTTTTGAACCTGTACCTGTAGTTGTATCTCCACCATCTGTTAAAATAATAATATCATTATTTGTATATGGATAGTAAGCTGTATTACTTGAGTCCTGGCCGCCTACGTCTGGTAGTTTAACATCTAAGTGATAGTATTCATCCCACCACCAGTTATAAGCATAACTATTTGTAATTGTAATATCTGTATCAACATCGATTGTTTGTTCTGTATATGTTTCTTCTGAAGAAGAAATATCGAATGTTGGTTGTCTTGTAGTTACTGTAATACTTTCTTTTTCTACACTATAATTATAAGCGCTATAAGTCTCAGATGCACTTGAAGTAGCTGTATCTAAATTAGATATTGAGCTAACATCAGCTACAACTAACTGTCTATCACCTACTAAGAATGTTTCTTTAGGTAAATCAAATATAGCTTCTATTACACCAAACTCATCAGAGTTTACAGCATCACCATACTCACCAAATCTGTATACATATTTAGGTTTATCTAATAACGTATAAGGAGGTAAAGAAATAGCTGCAACACTTCCTGGAGCAACATTAGCATTTACGTCAGTATTATCAAAATAGAAATAATGACGTGTATCAGGTCTTAATCCTGTAACGATCATTCTTATTCTTTTCGGTCTCATAAATGGTGAGAATGAAACATCAGTTACAAAATCACCTACTGGTGAAGTTGAGTTTTCATACCCCATTGCCAATTGCTGTGTTGTTTTTAAATAAGTATCTGTTGTTGTAGTTGTTGTAGTAGTAACAGCTGTCTCTGTGGTTATACTATATGGATTGTAATAATATCCTGACCACCAATCACCATAATAACCACCATAATAACCGCCATAGTTACCATAGTAGCCGTTCCAGGCATTATACCCTGGATAGCCCCAATAACCATAATGTTTATATTTTGTATCTCTTGTTATATCTGTTTCAGACTGTACATCAGTAGAACTACCTATCATTTCAATATTAGTTCTAGTTAAAGGATAAAATTCATTTAAGTTATCTAATAGATCATTCATACCAGCTGAACTGTCTACGAATATATCTTTAGTACCTACTACTGTTTCATCATACCCAGAATCATAAGTAGGGTTCATATTAATTTTACCCTTAAACTTAAAGAAACTTTCAGTACATGGCCTATGATTTGTTGCTACTCTTTGTTCCATAATAATGGATTCAGTAGCATTCATTACATAAGCACCGTCTAATTCAATAACATTATTAGTATTAGCAACAACTAAATCAATCCCTTCTTGCCTAAATCTAGGAATAAATTCTGTAGCTGTAGGATCAATACCTATACTAAATTCTCTATTATCTACATCTGCTGTATTAAAATCAGTTGCTGGATCTACTAATATACCATTTTTAAATCTATCATTTCCATTATCATCTGTAATAGCCATGTTTTGAGTCTTTTGCTCAAGCATTGATAATGTTGTATAATATTCTAAATTTTTAAGACGTTTTTCAAACTTGCCAATTTCTTTCATAGTATAACGTCTAATATTTTCTGGTGTTATACTAATTGATTCGTTACGTCTAGCCGTACCTCTTGCTTCTTTAGAAGTTAAAGACGGGAATGGAGGAACTACTAGAGTACCAAGATTTAAAGCACCAGGCATATCTTGAGGCGGAACTGGTCTTGAAGAAGGTGTACCTCTTTTTGTTGTTAGATAGCCTTGCTCATTTAAAGCAATTTTATCTATTCTACCTAAGTAGTAGGCAAAATCTGTTTCAAATAATTGGTTAGGAGCTGCTGTAAAATGCTCTATACTTCCAAATGATTCTGTATCAGATGGGTTAACTGTTGCTGATCCTGCTGCTGTTGCAAACGCTGCTGTATTACCGACTTGAGGACGTACATCAATTAAATTCCTAAGATCACCTTTTAAACCTGTAGGACTTTCATAAACTGGTACTTCTGTAATTGGAAGATCATCAGTTCCATTAGTATCTTTAAAACTTGAAATTGTATAAAAGCCTTTACCATCAGCTGGATCGTCAGCTTGCATAACAGTTGCTTTAACTAAAAGTCTAGAAGATGAAGTAAGTGTAGTTCCAGATTTTACACTTAGTTTTGAAATACCGTAATGAGTTTCAAATACATTCTTTTCTAATTCATAGCTTGATTTATTGTCTGGATTACTTGTAGAATAGTTAGTTCCAACATAAACGTTGTCAATTGATACAACATCTGGTAATCCTAAACTAAATGGACCATTAGTTGTAGCACTATTATTACTACAATTTATTTTTACGAAAACTTCTTTTTTAGTTTTCTTAATAGGTGATACATTAGTTTTCTTTTCGTTATGAACAACTACAAACGCTGTACTTGTAATAGCACTCTGTACTGCACCTGTTAAGTTAATAGTAGCAGAACCGCCTGAGACTGTAATTGCAACATCATCTAAGTTAATAGGCACATTATTAGCTAGACCACCATGAGATCCACCACCTGTAAGAGGATATATTACCCAATCTTTCTTTTGACTGTTTGATAGAGTTCCTGAATAAGGAAAGACACCTGTTACAGCACTTAGAGTAAATGTATTAGATGTTGCTGTTGTTTGTTGTTGAGTTCTAAATATAAAGTTAGCACCAGAAGTAGACTTTACTGAAGGGCTTGGTAGAGCAAATACACCTGGTAATAAATTCTTTTCTTTTAGGACTGCTTTAGAGTTTTCTAAAACAACATCACCTGTTCCTTTACCGTTTAAATGTACAGCCTTTACGTTTCTAAATGCTTTACCAGCACTCATTTGTATATTAAAGAGATATAATCTATATTGGGCAGCTGCAGTTCCTTGAACACCGTCGTTGTATTCAAAAGCTCTTGCGCTTGCAGTACCTATTTCAGTACCAGGAGCTACACTTAAGTTGTCTCCATCAGTTACTGATGTACCTGCAGTATCTCTTAATGAAATTGTTGCTACCGTATTAGCTGCAAATGAACCTACTACTTCATCTAAGATTAAATAGTTACCCATATTAAAGGTAATATTTTCTCCTGAGGTATTAGCTGAAGCTGTAGCTTTTTGAACAGCAATTCTAGTTGTATTAAATTGTTCTAATCTTTTACCATTTACATAATGTAATCCAGGACCAATTAATAAATTAAAATGAGTTGAATTAGCAGCTTCAGTCTGCATTTCATTAACTCTAACTGTATAGTTACCTGACTCTTCAAATGTTCTATTTGCCATTTCATCGTTAATAACATTGTATTGTGTTGTTAACTTTTTAGAAATAGGTAAACCGTTTTGGAAATCCATTACAGCTAAGAAATTAGAATTAGATCTAGCATCTTGAGTAGGTATAGCTGTTAAGAATGGATTGAGTTTTAATCTATCTGCACCTGGTGCATTTTCATTATTATAACCTGATGCATTATCAAGTAATGTTGTATCAGAATCAGAAGTAACAATTGTTTCTTCTACATCAAAACCAATAGATACATTATCAGGCTTGTTTGAATATTTAGAAGCAATAACAGTATTAGAAGCTACTTTTAAGAAATGTCCTTTTGAATAAACTATACCTTCAGATACTTTTACAGCGTAACCTTGGCCAACAGCTGTATTTGCATCTGTTACTTCAGAACCTGCAATAGTTAATGTAGTATTATTATATAATGAGTTAGCATTAAAAGAAGTATTACTGTGTACTTCAATAGTTTCAGTAGTTGTAAACGTCTTAGCATTACTTAAGCCAGTTGTAAGATAGTCAACATATAAAGTAGTTAAATTTGGATCTTGAGATACCAAACCATCAGCATAAGCAACAATTTGAGCTGTGACGTTAGAAACTGTACCTTTAGCAAATAATGTAAGATAAGTGGAAGGAGCTACGGGTTGACCATTTACTTGTAAGTCTGCTACTTTAATATAATCAAAGGCTGGATCAAGAGTAATAGAACAACCTTCAATAATTGTTCCTTCTTTATAAATATTATTACCAAATCTTTCTACTTGGTTTTGTAATATTGTTTGAAGCTGAGTAAGTTCTCTTGCTTGTAATGCTACGGCTGGTTTAAAAAGAACACGCTGGAACTTTTTATCTTCATCGTAATCATCGTAATATGGACTTACGTTGAAATTTGTATCTAAACTCATCTACTACCCTAAAATTTTAATATTAATTTAAATGTTTCTGTCTGGTTATTATCTCTTTCAACAGCTGAGATATTCTCTTTGTAAATTATATCACCTGAACCGCTCTTTAATTCTGGTAATGAGACTCCAGTTATTTTAAACTCTGCAGCACTATTAGCTCCTGATAAATATTTATCACCCCCGGATACATCAGACAGTAAGAATGTATTTCTAACATCAGTTAATTCAATATTACCATTAGAAGTACCTGGATGAGATAAAACAAATCCTGAAGCTAAAGATTCTCCTTGATTAACTTTTTCATCTTCTATTAGTCCGTTTCCTTGCGTACCTGTATAAGAAACGTTTGCTGTATATTTGTGTGTCTGTCTAAACGTTGATGTAGGTTGTGATACAGCACTAAGTGTAGCATTACCGCCTGTAAATGTAATTGTTTCACTTGAGCTAAAAAATCCTCTAATATCTTTTACAGATATATCAGATGAAGCAACTGAAACAACTGTAGCTGTTGCGTTACTTGTGCTTCCTGTTACTGTTAAGCCTGAACTTATAGCAGCTGTATTGGCTGAAAACGTTAATGTACCATTAGCAAATAATGGATCTTTTATTAAACCTATTTCTCTAAAGTCATTATTAGCGATCAACGTACCTGATTCAGTATTAGCTAAAGATACACTAATACCAATTTTATTACCAAATAGTTCAGAAAGATTATTTGATCCGTGCCCATTAGGTGGTGATATTACTGCTCGTGCGGCAGCTGTTGTGGTCAAATAACTGTTTGAAACTGCATTAGTAACAAATCCTGTATTACCTTGAATACTTACATTTGCATATGTATAACCGCTTCCTACATTAATAACTTCAACATTAGCAACAACGTTAGCATTTAATAAACTGTTTACTCTTGCTCTTGCAACTGCTCCTGTTCCGTCTCCAGTAATTATTACTTGAGGGCTAATAGTAAATTTACTATCAGAAGCTAATGCCGTACTAAACTCTGAAGCTAGTAACACTCTTTTTTCATTAGCTGTAACAATATACTCATCAATTATACCAATCTGACCTGCACCGGTCCCTGATTCAATATAGAAAGCTGAGCCTTTGTAAAAATCTGTATTAGAGGATAATTCATCCCCTATTTGAGTTACTGATATTACATTTGAAACTGTTGAAGATGTTGTACCTGTAATTTCATCTGTTGCATCTAAAGTGCCGCTAATAGATGAAACCGTTAAGTGAGTGGCATTTGAATCAATAATAACACCATTAGCTGTTCCTAAGCTAGCTAATATGTTAGCTGTAGAAGTACCACCTGATATTGTCACAGTAGGAGTACCAGAATGTGACTTACCCTTAGTAATTAAGTTTACACCAGTAATAGCCCCATTTGCGTCAACAGATGTAATATTAGCAGTTGCTACAGCTGTAGCAGTTCCTGTTATAGTAATAGTATCAGAAGTAGTATAACCAGCCCCGCCATCTAATATTCTTAAACCATTAACGAAGGATGTTGTTACTTCCTCTTTTACAAACCCTGAGGTATTTCCTACGTTTAAAACAGAACTAGTTGTCCCTGATAAAGCTATTAATTTATTATCACCTGCTACACCATATTGGGTAACAAAGCCATTTGCATAACTTGAATAATTATTACCACCGTCAGTAATTTTAATTACTTGAATTGATCCATCTATTGCGCTTGATGTAACATCTGTATTAGAAACAATTGGAATATATTCATTAGTAGTAAATTTATCGTATGTTGCTTCTGGAATAGTATACATATACTTCCATTGATAACCATCTGACGCTGTAATGTAAATAGAGTCATTCGCATTAGTTTCAGTCAGTGAAGGAGCTTGTACTGAATTAGCTCCATAGTTATTATCTAAGCATTTAAATACATTATAGTTTGAAGTTTCTTGTACAACAACAAAAAAATTAGTTTCATCTAAATGAGCTTTTGTATCATCATACATTTCATACAATGTATTATTAGACCATTGGTTATGATTAACCATATGAATTACATCTGCATCATTTACTTTTTTACCGCCAATCATACTTCTGTATGATTCATAATGCACTTTATTAATTGATTCTTCAAATGCGGGAGTAGTATCTCCGTCAGGGAAAGGAGTATGTTTACCATAATATAGATATAGAATAGTATTAGCAGGCTCAGTTAATGATTCTTTAAACTGCTCTGCGCTAGAAACTTTAAAATTATTTGTAATAAAACTGTGTGCCATATTAACTCGTTGTTATTGTTGCATTCGCTGCTGTTAATGCTAGCGTTTCTGATTCCCTTACTTTAACTACTTCACCAAATAACTTAGTACCTGATACATGTAATATTTCTTTTAGTTGTTCTTCATATTTAGCTAACGCTATACCAGTTCTAACTACATAAGAGTATTCTTGGTAATAATTACTATCTTGAATTTTTGAAACGTCACTAATAAAGCTCTGTCTATCTCTCCATTGGCCTGCACCAACACCTTGTTTACCTGTTAAAGCTGAGCCTGTTACAATGAATGGTGTGTCATCATTTTGTAACTGAACAACTGAATTAGCTTCATAACCATATCCTGAATCGATAATTTCTACTCCTGATGCTACTCCGTTTGCTGTAATAACAGTAGCATTAACAACAGCGTTTAATCCTATTGGAAGAGTTGTATCATCTTGATAAGCGAATAATACGTTTGCTGTTGCACCAGATGTAGCCCCTGTTAAAGTAGCTCCAGCTACAAAAGCTTGACCGAATTTTAATCTTCTAATTTTTATTTGTTCAACATTATTAACAGTTGATGTAGATTTATATCTTCCAGACGCTATAGCACTTATTGTTGTAGCAGCAACTCCTGATGAATCTGGATTAATAGCAGCATTAGATGATAATGTAACTATGTCAGTTGCGTCATTAAAGGTGCCAATTGGATTTGATATTTTAATATGTGTAGCATTAGATGATTCTATAACACCAGTTGCTCCTGTTGCTGCTTGAGATACACCTTCACCTATTGTTATAGGTGCACCACCATCTAATGTTACATTACCACTATGTGAAACTAAGAAACCAGCTAATGATAAAGTCTGTGATAAATTTTCACCTGGAATAAATAAACCGTTTCTATTTCCTATAACACATACTAAATCTCTTCTGTTAAAACCAGCAACATAAGGGTTATGAACTAAAGGCACAGGATCTAAATTATAGCCACTTCCTGGGTTAATAAAGTTAAGTGATTCAATAGTACCAATTGTAAATGTACTAAATGTTAAAGCATTATATAATATAGTTGTTAGATCAGCTTGACCTGATTTAGGTAATCCATAACCGAAATCCATATTAACTGATACTGAAGCACCAGTTCCAGTTGATGTATTAATAACTATCGAAGCATTTGAATCATACTCTGTACCAGGCTCATTTAATAATACACTATGTACTGAGCCTGAGTTAGATGCATTAGCAGAGAATACACCTGTTGCTGTTACGTTTGGTGAACCACCACTAAATGTTACTGTATCAGAAGGTGCATAACCTGAACCTGCTAGTAAAGTTGAATTAGCTACATTAGCAAAAGCATTTACACCTTCATTAGTAATTGTTCTACTATTAGTAAATGCTCCATTAGATAAATTTCTAGCTACAATATGAGTGGCATTTATTGATTTAATAGTGCCAACAGCTCCAATTGAATTACCAGAAGCTTTCATTCTTGCTTTTAAGACAGCTCCTGATCCTGATGATGTAATGGTAACAGCAGGTACGCTTTCATATTGAATACCATTATTTGATATTTCTATACCTTGAACAGTTCCATTACTATCTGTTACTACATTAGCAACTGCAGTTGTTGATGGACTACCTCCAGTAAACACAACGGTATCTGAATTACTATACCCTGATCCTACTGTAGTTACTGCAATACTATTAACAACTAAATTGGCTTCAAATATATAATCACCAGCAGAAAATGTTCCGTTTGCTGCAAAAGGCATACCAGAATTAGCAATATTATTAATACCTATACTTGTATCAATAGTAACAGAATCTACAAAACCAATTCCTGAGTTTGAACCGTTAACATGCACATTAGAAGTTGGTACAGGATTTTGAGCTGTATTATTAGCTCCGATAATATCTGTAAATAAAGATAATGTTTCTTGAGTACCTAAAGAACCTACTTCAAAATCACCACCAGTTCCTGAACCTGTATTGGCTACGTTTGCATATGTATTACTTGTTGTACCAACAACAAAAGTATGATTACCTTTAAAGAATGGCTTATTATTAGCATTTAAACCAATTACGTTAGCTGTATCTCTAACTTCTCTTCCTATAAATTCACCAGTTGCAGTTGCATTTACTACAGCAGAAACAGCTACATTACTTGCAAGATTACTTTTGGCACCTACTCTTATAAAATCAGCTCCAGTAAAATCACCATTCGCTACTTGAATGGTTACAGTATTACCTGCACCGCCTGCAACCCAATACCCATTTGCAACAGCTGTATTAGAAGCAATATTAATACCAATTAATAAACTTCCACTATTAGCAGCTGTTAAAAAGTCGCTTGCAGTCATACCAGCATTCCATGTTACATTTGCTAGAGGCTGCTGTACTGTTTCAAATAAGAAGAAGTCCTCAATATCTGTATTAGAGTTAGTTGTATTTTCTACTATTAAAGTTGCATTTGAAGATAAGGATCTAGTAAAATTATTTGATATAGTATAACCATATCCTCCATTAGCTAATTCATAATCAACTTTACCTGTAGCATCTACTACTGAAGTTATTCTTGCTCTTCCGTCTTTACCAGTTGATGATATAACATTAAACGTATCACCAACGCTGAATAACCTTCCCCCATTAGTAATAGTAATATTAGTTAATGAGCCTACCATTTTAGGAGCATTCTCAATTAACCCATCATCACTAATAAATTCACCTGTCTGAAAATTACCTACAACGTTAGATAAAAAAGCAAGTGTTATTCTTTTACCGTTTATTACTTTAGTAATTACTGATTCAACAAACGCAGTAGCTCCTGAACTTGAACCTATTACTTCTTTTCCAATAAATGAGGCAGTTCTATCTGATGGAGATAATTCAAGGTAACTCGGTTTATTAAATGAACTTTGAGAAGGAATTAATACTCTTGAACTAGGTAGAAATACTTCTATTTCTTGACCAAATAGCATTCTAATTAATAATTCTATTGAACGAATACTACCTTTAGATTGATATAAGTCACTAATATGCTTGATCATGAACCTTTCATCAGATTCTGAATCTAGCTGTGTACCTTGTAAAAAAGTGTTTTTAAAATGAATAACAAAATCTTCAATTGAGCTATCAATATCTCTATTGTCTTTTAGCTCTCTTAAAACTTTATTTGTTTGATTATTTGATTCAAGCCATTCATAATACGCCAAAATAAATTGAACTATTTCACTATTTGACTCCCTGAAGATATCAGGGAATTGATTTTCAATAAAATTTGAAATATACTCAGGCTTGCTGGGCATTATAATCTCTCTTGATTAACGTTTAATATAATATCTTCTGAATTAAGCTGTAAAATTGATGCCTGTTTAGATGATATATCTCTGTTTTTTACTCTTGCAAAGATTTTAAGAACTCCACCACTAAATGCTGGAATTAAAATAGAATTTATTTCAACTTTACCGGTAGTATAATTTACTGCTCCAGCATCAGATAACAACTCAACAAATTTATTTGCTGCATCTAGTTTAACTACTTTTAAAACACCGCTACCATTATCAATAATAAAAGCATTACTATCAGTTCCGTAAGTAAATAAAGATGATTCTACAGCAGGGAGATATAATCTTCTTTCTGAATTTGTATTAAATAAATCGTCTGCTTCTAATTCATTATCAAATAATAATTCATATGATGCTGCTACAGTCGAGCTTGGAGTAAGTTTCTTAAATATTCTATTTCTAAGCTGTGAAGATATAATACTTGTATCAGAGTCATCTATACTTGCTAAAGCTTTTGAATGTCTATAAGTTGATTCAAAACTATTAATGTTATTATTAGCATAAGTTAATAAAGCTGCTTGTGCTTTTGATTTAATAGATGCTGCTGTTTGAGTTGTAACAGATATATTATAAGCTACATCTCCTACTACTTCAATAAAAGTAAATTCAGGTTGAACTACTTCGACATCTATACCTAAAGGTGTTCTTTTACTAAAAAAGTCTGAAATAGATTTTTTAGCTGAAGCAGGTACACCATCAGCATCTTTCATATCAACAGCTAAAATAACTTTACCATATCTTGGAGTAGCTAATTCTTCACCTCCAAAGGCTAATACATTTTGAATATTAGGGAATTCTCTTTTAGCTAGTATTTCATAATCATTAGATGTTACTGCTCTTTCTTGAACTTGAAATGATTTAGGAGCATTAATTCTAATGCTTTCAATATCTTCAGCTTCTGCACCGCCTGTTGAGTTAGTTACGGTTGTAACTATACTATTACCATATCCATCTATAGATGTAACTGAACTAAATATTTTACCATTATCACCTTCTTTTTTACTAGATACTCTATATTTTGCTTTAATAATATTACCTACTGAAGGTTTTTTACCAAAAATACCATCACCGAAAGTAATTCTATACAAATTACTTTTAGCTGGTTCAATAAAGTAACTATTAGATGATGCACTTAATCCAAATAAAGTATCTGCCTTAGACCAAACGGAATTGATTGAACTTGTATTAGATACTTTAATATTTACTTCAAGATGATCTATATCTATATCAGCATTAGAAAGTTCAGCTACAAAATTATTAGCTGTATCTACTGTAAAATATTCTTCAATAATTCTACCTTCATATATTTCTATATTGTTACCTATCCATGTTGGATTACCATTTGCATCTTCTGATTTAGTAATTATATGTTCACTCTGAGTTGAAAACGTTTTAGTAGCTCCAGCAATCGTTGTGCTAAATTTATGCCACTTAGGAATAGTAACAGAACCAGGATCGTCAGTAGGGTTAACTTTTACGTTAATTATTGCTTTTGAACTTGAAGCTGATCTTGGTAAATAGTTTAATTCCTTTGCATGTGATATAATACTATCTTTAATTTGAGCTGTATCTAGGAACATCTCATTAGCAATCATATTAGTATAGAAATTATTTAAATAGGTATTGTAAGCAAGAACATCCAATAAAACATTTAAATTCGATCCAGCAAAATCATAATCTTTTATATTATTTTGCGATGATAGAAAGTTACTTAAATTACTTTTAATAGTTTGAAAATCTAAATCAACTACTGATGTTGCTGTATTTGCCATTACCTTACCCTACTTAATACTGTTGTAAACGCTCTTGTACCTTCAACGTTTATTGCTTTATATTCGATATAGACGTTAATACTATGTCTATCTATATCATTTTCTACTATAACGTCTATTAACTGACAACGTGGTTCATGATTTTCTATAGTTTCAAAAACAGCCTCTTTAATATTATACGAAGTTTGAGGTGTTGCTAGTTCAAACAATAAACTTTTAATATTGCTACCTATAGTCGGCTGAAATAATCTTTCATAAAAATTTGTTTGTAATAAATTTTTTATTGACTGCTCAATTGCATCTTCATTTTTTACAAGCATTACATCATCAGTAGCTGGGTTAACACCCATGTCTGATTTTAGATCACTAAAAAAAGTTTGTGTTGTTTTAGTACTTATAGCCATATTTTTATTTATCTTACTAATCCACCTTTATTTTTGGAACTAATGACTTTAATTTACTTATACTTTCATCTTTATCAACTTGATCAAATAATTTACTTAAATCGCCAAGCACAGTTCTTACTTTATTTTGTTCCTTTGATTCTGGCAGTTCTTCTGCTTCTTTAGTTTTTTCTTCAATTTTAGGTATTTCTATATCTTCTGTTTCATCTTTTGATGCTTCTTCTGGAGCAGTTATAGGAACACCTTTTTCTTCAAACTTACCATCTTTTTTAACTAAATCTTTTACCTTCTTACATAGATTATCTGGAGTTATTTTACCAGATAGTAAATCAGCTTTAAGTTGTTCTAATTCAGCAGTAGGTAAATCTGGAAATTTATCTCCTAAAGTTTCTAAACTTTTTAAAGCTTGTGCTTTTATATCCGGATTACTACTAGTTAACTTACTTAAAATAGTAGTTACTTCTAATTGAAGACTTATTTCAGGTAAATTTAATTCAGGTAATTTTAAATCAGGTAAGGTAAAGTCACCAAAGTCAGGTAATTCAATTTCTGGAAGCATACCTTTAGCACCTTCAATTAATTTTGAAAGCTTCTCATCCATAGCTGCAGCTGCTCCGTTTAAGTCATCTGCAAAACCTTCAACAGCATCTTTTACATTATCTACACCCTCTTGTGCTTGAGCTGCAAGTTTTTGTAATTGTAATAAGCCTTTACCCGGACCGCAAGCCATTTTATCTTCCTAATAATTGAGCTACAACTTTAACAGCTGAATTAGCTCTTGTTTGATTAATATAAAGTCTTATATTACCACTATCTGAATTAGTAGAAAATGTTCCTAAATCAGCATGTGATTTTATAGACTTAACTTCTAAAATTTTACTATTTGCATTTGCATCAGAGGCGCCGCTATCTGATTCATAACCACCAACGATTACCATTGTTTCAATATGCGAATCATTCTTATGTGGAGTAGATGCTACATTTGAACTATTAATTGATACCATTACTTCACCACCAGAATAAGTAGCATGTGCAAATTCTAAAATTAAATGGTCATCAGTTGTATTATCACCTAAGTTAGTATTCGATGCAGTTACTATAGTCATAACACCACCAAATTGATTTCCAGTTGCAGCTGTTAAATATGTCGATGTATCAACACTCCCATCTGCTTTTAGAAACTCAGAAGATGAACCGCCCTGTTTAATAATAGCAGCGGATGTTACATTACCAGTTATAGTAGTATCTCCAGAAACAGCGAGATCATCTGATGCTGTAACATTACCTGATAGAGTAGAGTTCCCGCTTACTGTTAATGAGCCTGTAATATCTAAAGGCTTATTCATAGTCCATTTAGTACCACTATGAGAATAATTAAAAGTTGCAGAAGCTCCATCTACGGTAAGCCCAGCCCCATCAGCTGCAGCACTATCAGCCGCATCTTTAGCTACTGTTATATTTTTATCAGTAACATCTAAAGTTGCTGAATTAACTGTTGTAGTAGTTCCTTGAACTGTTAGGTTACCTGATATAAGAGTATTGCCCGCTACAGTTAAAGTTCCATCTGTAGTTATAGAAGTAGCAGTTATTTCAGTATTAACTGATGAGTTACCTACTACTAAAGAATTATTAGAGGGGACAGAATTTGCATCTGAATTAGATACAGATAAACCACCAACTTGTAATGAGAATGTATTTCCTTCGTATAAATGTTCAAATGCCATTAGTTAGGTCCCGTTGTTGTTCCAGCTCCAAGGCCTGTAGTATCAGTATGAGTATGGGTAGCTCCTGACTTACCAGCTGATACATGATCAACTGTAGCTGTAGATGTACCAGTTATATTCATATCATTATTTACATTAGTTTGTGAAGCAGTAATATTTTGTGAGCTTGTTATATTCATTGTTTGAGTATTAGAAATACTCATACTTTGATTTTGAGTAACTTCAATTACCTGATTAGCACTGGTTTTAAATTTCTGATCACCAGTTGAGATAATATTTAATTTTTCATTTGCATTAAGATTAAATGTCTTACTTGTAAATTGAGTAAGGACATCTCTTACGGTCAAATCATAAGTTTTAGCATAAAAATGATCTGCTTTACCCAATACATCTCTTTCTTCAGTTCCTGTTACAGTTACTTTAGTATCACCTCTAGTTATTGTAGAGGATAATTTAGTAGTATCAGTATTATGATTATCAATAAATATTGAATTATTACCTTCAACAAATAAACCTTTATCTGAGCTTACCTGAGTAGTATGATTTCCTTTTATATACTCTACTCTATTCTTCTTAACATAAGTATAATAATGTCCTTCTATTCTTTCTATTTTGTTTCCTGTAACATTTAAATTAACATCACCATCAACAGTAATATTTAAATTACCTCCTGATATTAATACATTCTTACCTTTAGTACTTATTTCATAATCTTCACCGATTATCTTTTGAACTCTAGTTCCATCTGGTTGAATTTCTTCAAATGTTCCAGAATTATGATATTTGTGTATTCTTTCTCCACCTGGAGTATCATCTAGTTCAAGAACAGAGCCCATCTCTGATTCAAATACGTGATTAAATGGATACTTAGATGGATATGGATCTGCATCACTTTTTGTTCCTCTTGGATGTGGTTCATTCCAAGTTTTTAATCCGTAATCAACACCAGGAGTACCATCATCAGCTACATCAAATACAGTCTGAAAAGGTCTAGCGATATGGACATTTTCTACTCTTGTTGCTCTTTTCTTTTTAAGAGTTGTATGACTCTCAGCTTTTTTACCTCTAGCAAGATAACTTGTGTCAGGCTCTCCTATTTCATGCAGTCCTACTGAATTTCTAGGATAAATCTGATTAGGATCATTAAACCCTTTTCCTTCTTCAGCTAGTTCAGTAGGTATTCCAGGTATAGCTCCTAGTACCATAGGTTTCTGATAATGCCCTTCATCAATAAAAAATCCTATTACCCAAGTACCTTCAACTAAGCCTGTAACTGGTCCACCTACGCCTGATGTTCCAGGTGACATAGGTGGTAGAATAACAGTAGCCCATGGTAGCTGTTCAGTAGTTATTTCAGAAAGTTCTTCTGAATGCACACCATAAAATCTAACCTTTACTCTTCCAATCTCTAAAGGGTCTTTTCTATCTTCTACAACACCAAAATGCCATTGAAAATTAGTATAATTTATATCTTGTTTAGGCATATTTTTCTTTCCCTGTTCTACATAATGTAATTAACTGATAATAACTCTGAGGAGTAAGTGTATGGACTATATCTTTTATTAAATAATTTCCATCTATTTCAGCATCTAAAGTTGATTCTTCCCCTGTATTAGAAGGCAAACTTGGTCTTGAAATTCTTATACGTAGAGTTTGTCCTATATCTAAAGAACTGTTTCCTGGTATTAAAATTTGTACTATATTATTAAAAAATACCGTACCATATACTTTTTTAGATAAATGCGAATGTGAATTATCAATATAATTAGGTAATCCAGAGTTAACATATATCCAATCAGTTGAATTAGAATCTTTGGCAAATTTATTTAAATACTCTATATCTACAGGGTATAAAGTTTGCATTCTTTCAGTACCATCATTTTGATCAAACTTCATTGATTCTCTTTCAACAGTTTTAGTTAAATAATCTACTTTAGCTACTGATGTATGTAAGTTTCCATTACTTGCATGCTTATAAGCATTAAATCTACTTACTTGCTGAATTTGTAGTATTTCGTCTGATTTTAACGGATTAGCTAAAGCCTGTCTATTAATTATAGGATCATATCTGTATCTATTATGATTAAAGTCTGGTGGATAATTATCCATTATTAAACTATCTAAATTTCTAAAATTATATCCTTCTAAATCTTGATAGAAAAGAAAAATATTTGTTTGATTTTTGGATTTGTCTGATGCCCATCCTTGAAGATATGTCATTGCATCAAATGGTGTTTCACTTGGTATAATAAAGTCAACAACTCCATCTACTTCATCAACAGTTAAATTACATTTTTTAGGATATAAAATTTGACTATCAATTTCAGAAGCCCTGTCTTTACCTTTTTCAAAAAACTTTTTAGCTGCATCATGAATAGTCCCAGAAAAATGATTATCGATAGATCCAAAGGATTGAAGATAAGCTAATTCATGAAGTCCGTGAATTGTATATGATTGTCTTTTTAAATTATTTTTATCTACTGTAACATCTTCTATTTTAGTTACTCTAAAACAAATTAATCTTTCTTTATGTTCAGGCCTGTCAGAATGAAAATTAGGAGTTGACCAAGCAACAATTATTAGCTCTTCTCCAGTAGGCTCTAATTGACCTAATAAATCAACAGGATCATTAACTCTTAATTGGCACTTTATTGCTTGAGAATGCAAAGAAGTATACATGTGAATAGATTGAAAATTTTCATCTAAAGCAACATAAGTTAAAGTACCATTATCATTTTTTCCCAGGTAGATAGCGGACGGCCCGTGATTACCTGGCGTAGTATTCATTGCCATTATTCTAATAAACCTTTAAGGTTAGTTTCAGCTGCTGCAGCGAGATCATATCTAAGTAATCTAATATTTCGCCTACTTTCATTTTCTTCTAATTCTTTTGTATAGTCACTTACTGCTGTTAGAGAGTTTTTTAAATCTGTTGAACCATACGTATAAGTATCTTTAGTATAGATATCACCATTTGTATCCTTATAGTGGCTTATATTTGAAATAGCAGTTTCATAAGATCCGTATTTTTTATTAATATAATTATCAAAGTTTTCTTGATCCATATACCATTCATAATAAGGATCTATAATATTATTGCTTAAATAAACAAGCCATGTTCTATCAACACTACCGTAATAGTCATGAGCTATAGTCCAAGGGCTATCATAAGTTTTAAGCGTATAATTTGCATAAGAAAAATATTCTTCACTCAACACATCACTTAATTTTACTTTTGCAATAATATTACGAGTATCAAATTGATTATATTGTATGATAGGAAATTGATCAAAATATTTCATTAATCTACTCCTCCATCTTCATCAGATCCAAAATCTTCTCGAGTAACATAATCTAATTCCATAAACTCTAATTTAATATCGTATTGAACGGGTGATCCTGTTTCAGCGAAGAAATTTGTTTGTTCATTACCAGAGTGATCAACTATAAAGTTTTGTATTAATCCGGGCTTATAAAAAATATTTTGATTTTCATCAGGGGTAATTAACGCACATTGTAAAATATCTGGATAAGTTTGTAAGAATAAACCTTCTTCATTAGTACCTTCTAACGAAGCATGCATCTTTTTTCTTATTTTTGAAACAATTTTATTTAAAGTAATAGTTTCAGCAGCATTTCTTGGACTTAATTTCCAATTTAAAGTATGCTTACGTAATGGTGTACCTTTAAATGCAGCAATATTTGAAGGGTTATATATAGATCCAACTGCTTGCTCAAGAACAGTAAATGCACTATCAGGTAAAATTTTAGCTGCAAGCCCTCTTCCTGCTTGTTTGGAAAGGAAATTTCTTAAACCAGTAACTCCTCTTAGAGCACCAAAGGCATCGCTATCAGCATCAACGTCATTTCCAAAAGTAGATCGTATCTCATCAAGAACACTTACTTCTTCCCCATCAATTATTGCAGTATCTGTTCCAGCTGCAACCGCTCTTGCTATAGTTTGCATAAATGGACCTGATTTTACGTCTTCGACAGCTACACCATAAGCTTGCTGTAAAGGACTTGGTATAGGTAAAATAATTGATTCCTTAGTTGAAATAGTAACAGGATTTGCTAATGCGGTTCCATTAGGGCCGTCTGAAGTACCAACTTGCCCTGCATTAAAATCAAATTCTTGAAAATTCATTATAAATCCATATGAACCTAGATCAGAAGGGAATTGTAATTGATCAATACCTTTCTCTCTCATTTCAGATATTTTTTCTTCTGGAGATTTAACAAAATTAGCTCTTGCGGATCTACGTGTTGACATTATTTCTTTCCTATAAATATACTTATGGCTTATAAAGGTAAATTTAAACCTAAAAATTATTACAAGTATTTAGGTAACCCTACAAACATTATTTATAGAAGTTTGTGGGAATGTAAGCTTATGTCGTATTTAGATAGCCATCCAGATGTTATTGGATGGGCTAGTGAAGAGATAGCCATACCTTATAAAAGCCCTATCGATAATAGAAGACATAGATATTATCCAGATTTTTATGTTAAACGAAAAATAAACGGAAGAATAAAAGAGTCATTAATTGAAGTTAAACCTTACAAGCAAACTATACCGCCAAAGATGTCAGCTAAACCCAATAAAAAGTATTTAACTGAAGTTAAAGCTTATGGTATAAATGAAGCAAAATGGATTGCAGCTCAAAACTATTGTAAAGATAGAGGCTGGGATTTTAAAATAATGACTGAAAAAGAATTAGGTATTAAGTAATGGCATTAAAATTTTTATTTCAAAGAGTACTAAAAGACGCTGCTTTACTTAATATAGCTGCAAGCGTTAATAAACGTTCTAGAGAATATTTTATTAGTAGAGCTAAAGAATTAGATAATCAGAGACCTAATAGAATATTAGATAGAAAAGATATAAAGGATAATCTTCAATCAGAACTACCATTTAAGCCTGGTGATATATTTTTATTTAATTACTACCCTAAGAACGCAGAAAATGAAAAAAAGCTTCCTTACTACGATAGATACCCGTTAATACTACTATTAGATATACAGCCTGAGTTTATATTAGGTCTAAACTTTCATTACTTACCATACTTAGAAAGAGCAATATTATTATCACAATTATATAGATATTTAAATGAAGATCAGATAACTGTTGATGGCATACCGTCAGTATTAGGTGAAAAAGCGTTTGTAGATATAGATTACACTAAAGTGCAAAACCTTAGTATACCTAAGAAATATTGGAAGCCATGTTTTAAAAAGTACCTAAATAATAATATAAGGGGTAAAATGCTTAAAATACATCCACAAGAATGGGATATTTTATTGCAATTACCTTTAGAAAGATTTGTAAGAGCTAATAGACAAACAGTTTGGACCGAATCGACAGCTAAATGGAATAAGTAATGTCTTTCAATATAAATGATATAAAAGCAAAAGTACATGGTTATAAAGGACTTCAAGTCCCTAATTTATGTAGAATAAAATTTAACCCGCAAGGTACCCAACAAACAAAGACATGGGCTAAAGCTGAACATACTGAAGCTCTTTCATTACTAGGATATAAATTTCAAGTACCAAATTTAACCATAGCTACTACAGAAATAAAAAGACAAGGATTTGGTCCTATAGAAAGAAGAGCAAATAATTATGTTCCTAGTACTCTTGCTGTTGAGTTTTTTTTAGATAATCAAAATTTAGTTTTAGATTTTTTAAATAACTGGGCAGGAGCACATGTTAATTATAAGCCTCAAGGTACTGATACAGTAAAGATGGAAGAAGGTGTAGATATGAAATTCGGGCAAGTTGGATATTTTGATGACTATGCTATGAATTTAGATATTGAAATTTTTGATCCTCAAAAAAATGTTATTACAACATACAAAGTAATTGATGCTATAATCAGTAACCTTGGTACTGTAGAACTAGGTTGGCAACAAAATAATGAACTTACAACAATTTCAGTTCAGTTAAGTTATAGAGGTATTATTCCTACTACAAGTAAATCACCAACTGGAGAAGACGGTGATAGAGGTATGAATTTATTCCAATTCATTTCAAAAATGAAAGGAGCTGTAGAAGTAGTAAAGAGTTTTGAAAAACCTTCTAACGTTCAAGATGCATTAAACCTTCTTAATAATGCAAAAACACTAGGCTCTGGATTTACAGGTGGTTCAGAAGCTGACGGATTTTAATATGGAGAAATATTATGTTACCTAAAATTGATTCACCTCAATTTAATATTGAGTTACCGGTGAGTAAAAAATCTGTAAAGGTTAGACCTTTTACAGTAAAAGAAGAAAAGATCTTACTTTTTGCACAGCAAGAAGATCAAGATAAAAGTGTAATAGATGCTATTATGCAAGTTGTTACTAATTGCGTATTAGATAAAACAGATATTACAGAATTAAGTACATTTGAATTAGAATATCTTTTTGTAAAAATAAGAGCTATATCAGTAAACCAAATTATTACATTAAATGTAAGAGATGAAGTAGCTTCAACAGAAGAAGAGCCAGTATGGAATAAAGCTGAGTTTGATTTAGATACAATTGAGATAAAATTTGCTTCTGAACAAGTTGAAGATAAAATTGAATTGAATGATGAGTATATGATTAAACTAAGATATCCAACTTATAAAACTATTTCTAAATTTGATGCTAAAACCATCAAAGATAGACCTGCTAGTTCGTTAGCAGTAGAACTTGTAGGTAGTGTTATTGAATCAGTTTATTCTAAAGATGGAGAAGAAGTCTTTTTACTTGATGACTATAGCGAAGAAGAAAGAGAAGAATTCTACGGTAGTTTATCAACAGCTAATTTTTCAAAAGTACAACGATTTATGGGCTCAGCACCTTACTTATATGGAAAATTTTCATATGAAGATAGCAATGGTGATGTGCAAGAAAAGGAGCTGAAAGGGTTAAGTGATTTTTTTATGTTTGCCTAAGTCACAATGACTTAGGTTCTCATTATCAATTGCAGTTTAACCTTATGCAGCATCATAAATACTCTTTAACGGAGATTGAAAATATGTATCCGTTTGAGCGAGAGTTATATACAGAAATGTTAATGGATTATTTGAAAGCTCAAGAGGAAGCAAATAAGAGGAACAAATAATGGCAAAAGATAATGACAGAAATGAAGTCGAAATAGATCTTGATAAGTATATGGCTTTGATCGAAAAGATTGATGCTCAAGAAGACACTATTAAAGAATTAAAGGATGAAGCTGAACAAGCTCGTAAACAGTTAGCTCCACCTAAAAGAAAATTTATGGATCTATTTTTAGATGATAATGACGTAAATGAGAAAGCAATAATAGGTTTTATTTCATTTAGTTTAATGACCATATTCGGAATCTGTGATTTAATTACAGCTTTCATGGGTCAAGATCTAGTTATATCTGATACTATTTACACATCATTTGTTGTAGTAACACTTGGTGCTTTTGGTATTAGTGAAGCTGGAAAAGCATTCGGAAAATAGTAAATGGCTGAGGACAATAAAGGCGGAGGTACTTTTGACCAACCTAAAATTGGTAAAAAACCTTTGCCTAAAGGTTCTGGCGATTCAAAAACAAACGCACAAGTGTTTGGCCTTATTGGTCAACAAGTTATGCGTATCAATAAACTCACTGGCTCAATCGAGAACAGTAATTTTGCATTAATTGATGCTTTAAGAACAGAATTTGATGCAAGCAACGCAATAGGCGAAAAGCAACTTAGTACATTTGAAGATGTTAAAAAGACACTTCTTTCTATAAATGAAAGTTTATTACCTTTTAAAGCGCTAACTACAGAACTTAATGAGGATGGTGTTGGTAGAAAAGGTGGTAAAGATGGTAAAGCTTCAGTAGGTTTAGGAGTAGTTGTAGACCCAGCATCAGGTAAAGATGTTGAAATGCTTAATGCTAAAATCGCTCAACTTGAAGCTTCCCTAGCAAGATTAGGTGGCAAAGGAGGCGGAGGTAGAGGTTCAGCTTTCTTAGGTGGTACATTAACTGGTGCTGCTTTAGGAGGAAGAGCAGGTGGAGCTGTAGGTGGCGCTGTTGGTGGTGCTGTAGGCGGTACCTTAGCTTTAGTAGGTTTAGGACTTGCAGCTATTACAGGCGCACTTTATCTAGGAGCGGCAGCTGTAGATAAGTTTGGAAAGGGTTTACAAAATATTGCATTAGGTTTAGATCAGCTTGACAAATTACAAATAACAACAGAAAATTTTAAAGTTCTAAACAAAGCAATTAACAATTTAACTGATGATGTAAATATTGCTGAAGCAAGAGGAGTTAAAATTTTCTCTGAAATAGCATTTAAAAATTTATCAGATGGATTAAAAATATTAAGTGCTACTGAAGTAAATACATCTAATATAACAGCTGTTGGTGATGCTATAAGAGAGCTATCGAATGATATTGATTTTCTAGGACCTGTAGCCTTAAGAATATTAGATGGTACACAATTTGAAGACTTAGCATCTGGTATTGAAGCATTAGGTAATACTGAATTTGACAAACAAATACTAAGAGATGCTACTGATGGTTTATCATACATGGTTGAAAATGTTGATGATAGAACAGCAGCTAGAACTTTCCAGTTATTAGGTAATGCAAATCTTACTGGAATAGCTAATGGGCTTAGTGCTTTAGCTAATATAGATAATCAACAAAATTTAAAAGATAGTTTAGTTACAGCAGGTGATGCTCTTGGTTCATTCCTACTAACACTAAATGATCCTCGATTCATGAGAAATGATTTTGCTGCAGGATCAAAAATAATTCAAAGATTAGGTTATGATGATGCGCTTGGAAATGTAGCAGATGGTATTATAACTTTATCGGAAGTTCCAAACCCTCAAGACGCTTCTCTTTCTCTTACTTACTTAGGAGTAGGATTAAGAAATTTATTACAAGAAATAAACGTAGCAAATGTTGCAGCATTAAAATGGATTACTTCAGATTCATTTAAGGATCTAGCTGTTGGTATAGATGCTTTAATGACGTTTGCTAATGAAACAAAAGAAGTATTACGTCCAGACGGCACTACTGAAATAGTTAGAAACGCAGATAGAATTGCTGATGATTTTGAGCAAATCGGCAAAGGTATGAGTAGTATTAATGATAGTGTTACCTTTATGGGTACATTTAATCTTAAACAATTAGCTTTAGGAAATGGTGGTATTTTTACTGATAATACTAATGTGCTAATGGAAATTGCTAAAGGTATGGAAGCTCTTAATAATATCCCAGAAATTAAAACTGACAACTTCTTAAAGATGGGTCAAGCTTTATATACCTTAGTAACAGCAGCTAAAGGTCAAAACTTAGTAGATGTATTAGGTGGTGATGATCTTAATTGGTGGGAATCATGGCTGGTTGCTTATGACGAAGGTCTACTAAAACTTGCTGGTCTTTTTGGTTATAATAAAACACAACAAGAAGCTATAGGTCTACAAGAATTAGGAAAAGCTTTACAGCAATTTCAACCTATTGATGAAACAGTTTTAAATAACTTTGCAAATGCAGCTCCAGTTATTGCTCGAGTTATGGATCAATTAAGAGATGGTGTTGCTGGTGATGATATGGAGTTTAAAAACTTACATAAATTTACTG
>Ga0129351_1000100_pt1 | contig 28080 bp, 13 predicted proteins | sample CPBDNA_8_FD_94423 | JGI IMG/M metagenome (GOLD analysis project Ga0129351, IMG submission 94423) | Freshwater to marine salinity gradient microbial communities from Chesapeake Bay, USA - CPBay_Sum_27_0.2_DNA | ecosystem: Environmental > Aquatic > Marine > Coastal | place: USA: Chesapeake Bay... | reverse complement strand
TTGTGCGCCGTCGTGATATGCTTCGCTTGGTAACTAACCTCAAGCAAAGTGCAGGTGCATGGGTCAATCGTTACGCTTTTAACTGATCATGAATCAACGTAAGTATCGCAAGATTGTTGATGCCATCATGGCAGACAACAACTTCTACATTCACAACGAATCCAAGCATTTAAAATACAAACACAAGGAACTAGGTATCATTCAGACATGCTCAAAAACACCTAGTGATAACTACGCCATTGCACAGATTGAGAGGCAAGTTAGAAGATCTCTAGCAGCAGTTAAGTAACACTGAGGGGCAGTTAATTTGCCCCCTTAAATGTTATTTAAGGCCGCCGAGCGAAAACTCTGGGTCCCTCCTAACCTACAAAAGTATCCAGACGACCGCTAAATATTATTGAAAAGGTTTTATAAAAACCCCGAAAAGAAAAAAAATTTCCCAGAAAAAATTCTTATGGAAAAGTTTAATTATGACGAGTATGTAAGTAATCGTAATGATATATTAGAAAGTTTTGATAAATTTTGTGATGATTTAGAGGATCGTGCACTTAGTAATTTTGGGAAGGATGATGGAAGAATTAGTGAGAAGATTAGAAATTTTAGAGGAGAGGGTGAAGGAATTAGAGAGACCGACAATAATGTACAAACGCCCGAAGGCGAGTGAGTATGAAAGTTTGTCAGACACTCTAAATTATTTGCACAATAGTATAGAGGAGCTAAGATGCCATTTATTGTCGGACCAGAGACAATAGACACACCAAGTACTGATGGATTATGTACATATCCTGCAGCACCATTAGGAGGTAATCCGTATGTATCAGCAAATGTGTATATAAATAAATTACCAGCAAAGGTATATACTAGTACTAGTATACCTGCGCCTGTAGTTGGAGTACCATTACCCACGAATCCAACAGGGGTATGTCAACCAGGTACACGAAGGATTGAACCAGTAATCAACAAGAATGTGTTTATCAACGGGCAATTATTTGCTGTTACTGGTGACGAGGCAGAATTAATTATAGGGATAGGCACACCAAGGACCTTGACAGGGCCTTTTAGTTATCCTACAATAGAGATTGGAACACAAACAATAGGAGTATAATTATGGCACGAAGCAAGATTGGTATTAGTGGGAAGCAGATTATTGAGTCTCATCCAAAGAACACACGCCAAGGTAGTGGGAAGCATACTAAATATGCTGCGACTAGTCGTAACAAGGCACGAAAAGCATATAGAGGGCAAGGGAAGTAATGAAAGATTTACTGTTCATCTCACAGGATAAAGAGATGGCACTCATTCAGGAGATGTCATACAAGATCAAGATGTCAGATTGGGATATACATCCAAGTAAGACATGTTTTTTGTGTGTTTCTCCTGATTATTCAAGTATTGTGACACAACATCTCTCGCATTCATTAACAATGGATCGGGAGATTTTTCATATTGAGGCAGTGAATGTGCCATTTCCAGATGAAGATCCTTCCCAGTACAAGTTAAATTTTGAGTTAGATTTTGCGGAGTGGGTATTAGATTGGGATAACTTTGTATTATGTGAGGCAGGCGTTATCCGAGGTGGGAACTATAGTTGGATTACTAGTAGTATGGAGAAGTTTTCAGAGAAGAATTATTATACTTTATCACTTTGCGAGAATATTGGTAGTAAATATAAGAGTGATATGGTTTCACTATATTATGATGATAAGGTAGAGGACTTACATTTTTGGTGGGAGAGACCAAATAATCATTGGAAATAAATTAAGGTAATGGGATAGAAACCCCATTAAAAGTTCTATTAAAACAAATTTATAGCGGGGGCTATGATGGGATTGTATCCAGTAGACAAGAGTCAAGAATTTATTAATGAAGGGATGACATTAATCACCGAGACTGATAGTGAGAAGTATCTAAAAGCGTCAGGAAAGGCATCCAGTAAGAAAAAGAAGGATGAACTATATCCAATGCCTGAAGACCGCCTAGAACGCCCTTGTGGAGGTGCTGGAGGATTTGATGATTATGTAGAGCATTGGACCGAATGAATAAATAATTGCAGTCTATTGTTGTGTCTAAATGCCAACCTTTCAGACATTCAAAGATTTGAGTGTTACATTTAAGAAGCATCCTGTTTCTAATGATCTAGTAACAGTAAAAGATAAAGCTGCTATTGTTCAGGCAATAACAGTGTTGCTTCTTACTAGGAAAGGTGAGAGACCATTTCAGCCTCAGTTAGGTTGTGGGATACAGAATGCATTATTTGAACCATTAGATTATGGTACTGCAGGTATTATCAAATCTGAGATAAGGGATACATTAAATCGTTACGAACCAAGAATTAGTATTGATAATATTTTGTGTATACCTGATGATTTGAATAATGGATATGAAGTTGAGTTATCATATACTATTATTGGAAGAGATGATGCACCAATAGCAGTAGAATTCTTTCTAGAGCGTACACGATAATGCCATATACACAGGTTGCAAATTTAGATTTTGAAGATATTAAATTAGCTCTAAAAGAATATCTTAGGGCACAATCAGATTTTACTGATTATGATTTTGAAGGGTCAGCATTATCAGTATTAATTGACACATTAGCGTATAATACGTATTATACGGCATTTAACACCAATATGGTGGTAAATGAACTATTCATAGATTCTGCTACGTTAAGGGACAATGTGGTAGCAATTGCGAAGCAATTAGGGTATAGACCCAAAAGTATTACATCACCAACTGCTTATATTAACTTCACGATTGATTATAATACACCAACAACTGATAGGGAGTTAATATTAAGAAGAGGTACTGGATTTATTACTTCATTTGATAATAACATTTATCAGTACATTGCAACGGAAGATGTTACTGGTCAAGTTGTTAATGATCAAGCAGTATATTCAAATGTTCCATTAAGAGAGGGAACATTAATTACAAATACGTATACAATCAATACTGCATTAAGTACACAGAGATTTATTTTAGACAATCCAAATATTGACACTAATACCATCAGAGTAAATGTTTTTCCTACAGGAGGATCATTTAGTGAAGAATATTTAATTTCTGACAATATATTAGGTGTTGATGGACAATCAAAGATTTTCTTTCTTGATGAGATAGAAGATGATCGTTATGAGATATTATTTGGTGATGGAGTTATTGGTAAGAAGTTAGACAATAATTCTAGAATTGAAGTATCGTATATTACAACTAGTGGACCAGAATCAAATAGTGTAAAAACATTTGTATTTTCTGGTGTATTAGAGAATCCAGATGGTGTAACACCAAATTCTTATGAAGTAACAATTAATTCTACTATAGCAGCTGCTGGTGGTGAGGATAAAGAATCTACTGAGAAGATTAAATATAATGCACCAAAGACATATGGTACACAGAATCGTGCAGTAACTGCACAAGATTATAGTGCAATTGTAAGGAATGTTTATCCATCAATTAGTGATATTATTATTTTTGGTGGAGAGGATCAAGATCCACCAGAATATGGAAAAGTATTTCTTGTAATTAAACCAACAAATGCTGCATATTTAACATCAACTACAAAAGCAAATATTATTTCAGATTTGAGAAAATATACAATTGCATCAATTGAACCTGTAATTATTGATCCATCTGTATTGTATGTTGAGTTAACTAGTAAGATCTATTACAATAGTAATACAACAGATCAGACAGAAGCACAAATTAGAGATAAAGTTATTGGATCTGTACAAGATTATCTTGATGATTCTGATATTGAAAAGTTTAATGGTAAATTTAGATATAGTAAAATTGTAGGTGTTATTGATAATTCTGATCGTAGTATAAATTCTAACTTAACCTCTATTAAAATGAGGAAAGATTTTATTCCACAACTAAACACAAAGACATATTATGAGATATGTTTTCAGAATGCTTTTGAGACTGATTGTGATGATCCAGTTTTGACCAGTACAGGGTTTAGGGTTACTGAATATCCAAATTATGATGTTTATATTGAAGACCGAAATGGCAAAATTGTCCTATATAGACTAGACTCGTTAAATGGCGAAAAAGTAGTTCTTAACGAAGAACTTGGTGATATTGATTATCAAAAAGGTGAATTAAGAATGTATGATGTGACTATCATTAAAGGTAGTTTTTCTGATAATAGAATATCTGTAAGAATAAGCCCAGAATCTAATGATGTGAGGGCAGTACGAGAAGTTTATCTAGATGTTGATATTGCTAATTCAAGTTTTACAGCTTACAAAGAGTAATTAAATGACCGTAAAGACTAAAAGAATATCTACTCTTATTGAATCACAATTACCAGAATTCATCTCAAGTGAATATGAGATGTTTAGTAAGTTTGTACAAAAATATTATGAATCTCAGGAAGTACAAGGTGCTCCATTAGATGTAATTACCAATATCCAAAAGTATATGGATATTGATTATTATGAAAAGAATTTACTTAAGCAAAATGATGAATTAGCATTATCATTAACTTCAACAGATACATCTATTACTCTTGTAGATGGTTCTTCATTTCCAGAAAAGAATGGATACGTAAGAATTGGTGAAGAAATTATATTTTATGCTAGTAGAAGTGGTAATGAACTCCTAGAATGTTCTAGAGGTGTTAGTGGTAATACAAAATTAGGAGATTTGTATAATGAATCAAATTTTGTAACTACTGTAGCTTCTACACATTCATTAGGAGAAAAAGTATATAACATCAGTAATTTATTTCTTTATGCAATTGTAAGAAATTTTGAGTCTCAATACTTAGGTTCTTTTCCTGAAAAGTATCTTAAGGAAGATGTAGACAAAAGAACTTTAATTAAAAACATTCAAAAGTTTTATAAAGCAAAAGGAACTGAAAGTTCAATTAAATTTGTTTTCAATTCTCTTATTGCAAAAGAAGAAGATAATGTTCCATCAACATATAATCCAAGAGATTATACGTTAAAGTCTTCAATATCAGATTGGGTTACATCATATTCATTAAAAGTAAAAGTTGTTTCTGGTAATGCATCTAGTCTTATTGGAAATAAAATTATACAAGATGATAAAAATTATCCTTATGCATCTGCTATTGTAGATGATGTAAGACCAATTGGTGGTGCTGATGGCGAACAAATTTACGAAGTAATTTTAAATCCACAATCAGTAAATGGAGAATTTAGAATTTCTTCAAGAACTGAGCTAGAAGAAGAAATTTCAACTAGTTTAACTGCAGGAGATAGAGTTACTGTACAATCAACTGTTGGATGGAAAAAAGAAGGATCATTTATTGTTGGTAACGAAACATTTACATTTAAAGAAAAAAATGTAAAACAATTTTATGTAGATACCAGATCATCTTCAGTAACACATAATGTTGGTGATGCTGTATATGATTTTTCTCCTGTAAAGTATAATAATGTTGTGCTAATGGTATTTGGCACGTTATATGATTTAAAACCATCAATTTCTTTACCATATGCAGCAAAGGGTGATAGTGTTCAAATAACAAATTCTGGATTTAATACCAGAGATAGAGTTATTTTTAATGCCAGTGATGAAACAATTAGGTGGTATTTAAATGATTTAAATACTGCCCCTTCTTCTTCGTCCAATTTGAGTCTACAAACTCAAATAGAAGATTTTATTGCTGATGTTTCTGCTATCTATGAAGATGAACAGTTTTACTACATTTGTTCATCTAGTTATCCATCTTATGATATTTTAAGTGTCACTGATAACGAAACTCTTCTTGATCCTAAAGTTTTAAGGATTATTAGAAAAAATCCAATACAGACTACTGAAATTTATGAAACTAGTAATAGAGACGTTGGTATTTTTGTAGATGGAACTCTGGCGTTTAGTCACAAAGATAGCGATCTTGTAAAATATGGTTATATAACAAAAACTAATATTACAGCAAAAGGATCTGGATATAAGAAATCTCCGTTTGTATTAATTAATAATCAACCTAACAAAGCTGTTTCTGTACTATCTGGAGAAACTGTAAATTCAATTTCTATCATTAATAATGAAATTTACACAGATGATCCTGAAGTAACTATTACATCTGGTAGAAATGCTACTGCAAAAGCAATTGTTACAAAGGGTGAAATTACTAGTATTGTTGTTGAAAATCCAGGAGAATATTATTCAAGTCCTCCAATTGTTAGAATTACAGATTCTAATGGAAAAGGAAATTTTGCTGAATATGAGTCTGTAGTATCAGAAGATGGTCAAGTTACAGAATTTATACAGATTAATAAAGGTAGATTGTATGGAAAGAACACAGTATCTGTAGATATTATAGCACAAGGATCTGGTTCTACAGCAACTGCTGAAATTAGAAAGTGGGTTAAGAACAGATATAAAAAACTTGAAAATTCTTTAGATGATGCAAATGGTTATGTATTTGATACATATAATCCATCAACTGGTAAACATTATGGCATAGTTGCAAATCCACTCAAACTGAGAGCGAAGATTGGGGATAACTTAAATAATCTATTACAAGAACCTGCAACTAAGGTTCACTCAAAAATTCTAGGATATGCTTTTGATGGCAATCCAATTTATGGACCATTTGGATATTCTGATCCAGGTGATCCTACATCATCTATTGCAAGAATGCAATCTGGATATACAATTAAAACTTCAAGGGAAAATGGTCCATCTATTGCAACCTATCCATTAGGAACCTTTATTGATGACTATACATGGACAAAGAATATTACTACTGGTAAAACAAGACTTGATGAAAATAACGGAAGATATTGCGTAACACCAGAATATCCAGAAGGAACATACGCATATTTTATATCTACTAATAGTTTAAATAATCCAACCTTTCCATATATCCTTGGAGAAAATTTTTATTCTTTACCAGTATCTTCAAATTATAGTTCAGATATTTCACAAAACGATCTTCCTAGAAATAGTTTAAGATTAAATGTTAGTGGCATAGATTCAAACGGATATAATGCTGTTGCAACTATTCAATCTGTTAAAAAAGGATCTGTTACATCTGCTGTAGTAGAAGATTCTGTTGGCAATTTTTCTGTTGATAATGAATTAAATCTGAATAGTTTAGTACTAGTTGACGATTCAAATACTGGAGGACAAGGAGCTGCAGCATCTGTTAGCGAAATTTTTGGAAGAAATGTAGAGAGTGTAGAATCAGTAGAAGTAAAACCAACAAAAATATCTACAAGAAATTTTGTATATTTCTTTGATGGTGATATTATTACTCAAGATAATACTGGTGCCACGGGAGAAGTTGTAGGTGATTCTTTTAATACAACAGAAATTGTTCTTAGATCGGTAACAAATACATTTAATTCTACTGACACTATTAGTTCAGATAAAACTATTATTAATGTAACAATAGATAAAGAATCGTCTTATGTAAAAGGGTCTGTATTAAGTTTGTATGATGGTGTTGATTCTACAATTGCTACTGGTGAAGTATTAGAATCTACTAATGATCAAAATATTGTAAAATTAAAAGTATTGACTGGATCTTTTATTGTAGATGATAGTTATTCTTTATTAAGTGATAATTTAATTGACACTTCTGGTTCTAAAATAATTGTTATTAGTTCACTAAGTAAAAACATTAACGTATTATCATCTTCTTCTAATATTGTTTTAGTAAAAACTGAAGATGCTCACAGACTATCAATTAATGATATTATTAATGTTGAGATTGATCCAGACGATTCTGTTACTGAAACAACTTATTATGTAAGAAAAAGAAAGTATCAAAAACTTAAATTAGCAAAACAAAATTATTTTTCTACTATTCAAGATACTGGTATTGGTAGAATTGATACATTAATTGGCGGGTTTGATTATGCATCATCAACTTTTGGTGGTGGAACTTTTACTGATGTTGAAGTTTTATTCTCAAATGTTAATGATGCAAGAAATAATCTTGGTCAAACTGTTGGTGACGTAGATAGTGCTGTTATTGGGAGATCTGGTGGATCTGATAATGCTAGAGCTACAGTTACAATTGGTTATATTGTTAACGTTACATCATCAAATAGCGCAACAAATACAATTGTTGTAGATGATACGACTCATGTATTTCCTGGAATAAGAGTTCGTGGACAAAATATTTCTAATGATACATCTGTATTATCTGTTGATAGAGATACTAATACAATTACACTAACAAACAATCAAACTAATTTTCCAATAACAGGTGCATTAACTACAGTTGTTTTTAATCCAGGAGTAGTTTCAACAGTAACTATAACTTCAAAAGGAACAAATTATAGAAAAGGAGATACAATTTCCTTTGCTGATAGTGATTTAGATAAAGGCAATTTCCCAAATGCAAGAGACTATCTTGCAATTGTAGATCATATAGGATTATCAACTACTGATAATATTCTTTCTTTAGTAAATGTAAGAGGATTATCTGAAAATGATCTATTAAGAATAGGTCAAGAAACAGTAAAAGTATTATCAGTTGATATTACTAATAACAAAGTAGTTGTAGAAAGAGGTCAAAATAATACATTAATTACAGATCATTACAATGGCACTACATGCGAATTAATTGAATCTGAATATCGCTTTACTCCAGGAACACAATTGTTTGATCAAGATCCTGGAGATCCATTTGTTAAGTCATATGATAAAGATACACAAGTACTTACTTTATATTATGAATATGGCGAAACAAGTATAAGAAATATTAATTTAAATACTTTGTTTACTGATCAAAGTTCTCCTGCCAAGACAGCATCAGTATCAGAATTAATTGCTTTATATAATAAATTTGAATACTCTAAGTCTAACACAAATTTTGAAATTCTAACAACATTAGACTTACAGAAAAATTATAGTTATAAATTTGACACTAGTCATTCGTCTATGGCAAATACTTTCTTGGAATTTTCTCCAAGTATCAACAGAAACATTATTGCTGTAGATAGTTTTAGGTCAAACTTTGCTCCTGGAGCAAATGGATCTTATATTACTTTAAAACCAGGACAAACGTTTAGTTATTTTTATGGATCAACTCCTATTGGAAATGCTATTGATGGAAATGCTCTAGTAAAAGATGAATCTCTAGTTGAATACACAAGATACTATTTCTTTGATAAAAATAATGATGTTGATGTTTCTGATAGTTATTTTAACATAATTAATGATCCATTACAAGGTCGTAAGAAGATTGTTTTCACAACAGAAAATTCTTTTGTTTATGATTATACAACAACTCCGCAATATGATGGATCAGGAACAATTAAATACTCTACAACTAATAGATTTGCTGTAGGTAGAATTAAATCTGTAAAAATAGATAGTCCTGGAGATGGTTATGAAAATGTACCATCTATTTTTGGTGTAGCTCCAAGCAGAGAATTAGAAGCTACTGTTGATGTTCAATACAATCCAGTATCAAAAAATATAACTGGTCTTACTCTTCTTCAAAAAGGTAAAAACTATGTTAATCCAAAAGCAGTTGTAATTGGCGATGGTTCTGGAGCTATAATAGATGTTTTTGTTAAGGATGGTGAAATTGTATCTGTATTCTTAAAAAATGGCGGAAGATACAATAGTGCTCCATCAATAAAAATTGTAGAGACTTCAGTAAAAATATATTTCCAATCAGATAATATTGGCGTTCCAGAAAGTGTAAAAATAGAAAATAGCGGATTCTTATATCATACTGATGATACTTTATCCAGAAAGTATTTGTCAACTACTGCATTAACTCTTTTTAATGTTGACGAAGATGCATTTACAGAGGGAGAGAAGGTTGTATCTGAAAGTAATGGCGTAGTCTATGCTACTGGTATAGTAGCAAAAAATGGATGGAAAAAGGGAAGTAATATTATAAGACTACGTAACGTTACTGGAAGTTTTATTAAAGGTCTTTCAGTCCAGAGTGAATTTAGAAAAAAACCTGCAGAGATTATTGATATTTTTACGTCAGAGTTTTCTCCAAATGTAAAGACATATTATGATAACATTGGATACTATAAATCTGATAAGGGTAAAATTGGTTCTAATTCTCAAAAAATAACAGATTCTTATTTCTATCAAGATTTTTCGTATGTAATTAGATCAAAAACACCTATTAGTGTTTGGAGAAATTTAATTAAAGAAACTACTCACCCAGCTGGATTCCAGTTATTTGGAGAATTAGTTATAGAATCTTTTGGAAAAAATGATGTAAAGAGTGCTAATTTAAAGAACTTTAGTATTATAAACCTTGCTCCAAAACAGGTATCAAATCTTTCTACTAGCAAGTTTATAAAGCAGTCAATTGTTAATTATAATCATGTTAATGAAGAAAGAGGATTAGGATCTGTCTCAGTTGATTCTCAAAACAATACAGAAACATATGCTACTGAAATAAGTATATCTCCAGCATTTGATGGTGTTACAAAAACTTTTACAATTCAAGATAAAAATACTAACAATCCATTAACACCATATAATGAAGAAGAACTTTTAATTACTTTAGATGGAGTTGTTCAGGAACCAAAAGTAGCATATACAGTTTCTGGAACAAACATTACTTTTGCAGATGCTCCTCTTGGAGAAAGAACAGCAGAAGGTCAAAATGTTCCTCCTCAAACTTTTTATGGAAGAGCATTTAAATTCAAAATTGATACTTTAAATGAAGAGTATTTAAGGAAAGTAAGAAATTTCTTCCAGAGAAATGGTAGATGGTTAGATGCAGCAAATCAAATAAAATTCAATAGACAATTTATTGTTGAAGAATCTATTGGATATGTTACCGAAAAATATCCAAACATTGCATGGAACCAATTTAGAGAAAAGTGTTCTAGAGATATTGGATATTTTATAGATGCTATAGAACATGACATTAGATTTGGAGGAAACTTTAAGAGCATTTCAGCAGCTGAATCTTATTATAATAATAATACAGTAGATCATATTACAGATCAGATTACAGAATCTTTAGATGCTTTTAAATATGCAGCAAAACTATGCGCAGCAGCAATAAGAAATTGGGATTATACTGTTACAAACGCAGTAATTGCTCCAAATAATGAAACTGATATTATTCAAGTTGATTCTACATTTGGTATTGTTATTGGAATGAATATCAGTAGTGGTTCTCAATATGCTGAAGGAACTACAGTAACTGAAATTGTTAATGATACTCAAGTAAGAGTTTCAAATAATTCTTTTATTTCTAATATTGCAAATTCTCTAGATGTTCAACCAGGACAAACTGTAATTATTTTACTAAATGAAGTTTATGCAGGTGTACAAATACAAGATACAGGAATTATAGAAGTTGGTGATGTTAACGTTGCACAGGTTGGAGCGGCTACTTTAACATCAGTAACATCTTTCTTTACTATTCCACAAGTAACATTTTCTTTAAGTAAAATAAACAATGGAACGTTTTATGATGCGTCTAACTTAATTGAGAAAAATAAATTATACATTCAAGAAGAAACTCTTGGATATATTAAAGCACAATATCCATTATTAGTCATACCAGACGAAACAAAATGTAAGAGAGATACTGGTTATCTAGTGGATGCTGTTGTTTATTCTTTAAGATATGGCGGAACTGAAAAGATAATTGAATTTGCAAAATCTTATTATAATGGCAACACTTTAAAATTTATTAATAATGAACTCACAGAATCTGTTGAAGCATTTGAATATGCAGTATCATTAATGGTTTTAGCAATGAGAACCTTATTGCCCAATGGAACTTATACCTCAGAAATACCTTTTACAGGTCAAAATATTTTATCAGATCCAGAACCATTCTTAGCATCATGTATTGAAGTAGAATCTTCATTAGATTCTTATTCAAATATTGTAAAGACATTACTTCTTAATGGCATTGGTTTAGTTCAACCAGAACCAGAAAATAGTCAGAGATCTGGAAATTGGACAAATAGAAAGACATATTCTAATTATGATATCATTGCAGATTCTAAATTGATATCATATCCAGATTATAATGATTCTATTGGATCAAAAGAATGTGATGACGTAGTAGATTCTATTTCGTCTCTTTACGGCGGATTGGAATCTGTATTATTAAATGGTGTAAATTCTGTAATTAAAACAAATGTAGATTATATTGATGGCGAAACAAAGGAATTCGAATTATATTATGAAGACTCTTCTATAGTTAAAACAGACGAAAATGAAAATCTTCTTGTATTCTTAAATGGAGTTTTGCAATTGCCAAAATCTTACAACATTGTAAGATCTAGTGATGAAAATGAACCAGATATTATATCTTTCACAGAAGCACCGAAATGGGAACAAAATTTAAATTCTATAACTACACAAGAACCAATAGCTATTGACAAAACCTTTATTACTAGAGTTGGTAGTTATGAATCGTTAACAATAGATAACGAAAGAGTATCTATTAAAAAAACTGGACCATTTTTAATCTTTGATAGTAAAACAAACATTCCAAGAAAAATTGATGATACTAGATATGCGTATGTTTTTGTAGATGGCGTTTTACAAAATGCATCAAAATCTTATATAATCAGTGGTGCCACTATTACATTTAAAAAACCACTTTCATATCACATACTTGATGACGGAACTCAAATTTCTCCAAGGGTTGATATCTTATTATTCTATGGTAGAGATATTGAGAAAAAATTAACTTTCTATGATTTTGAGCCAGAAACTTATTATAATAAAGTCAATTTTAGCATTACAGATTCTAGTGTAGGTGCAACAGAGTATAATAAAATTGTACAATATTTCCAATTATTTGCACCATCAAATTACAATCTTTCTAAAGTTGTAAATGGTACTACATTGCTTGAATTAAATACAACTACTGGAGAATTGAATATAATTGGTCATATTAAAAAAGTATTTTTTGATCAAAATTTAAATAGGGTAGATTTTGTTATTTCTAGTAATAATATTGTGGTTGGCAATGAGTTTGGAATATTGGATCCAAATGGAACTCACATTCTATCATATGATGGTTCATTAAACAATCCCAATAATGTAAGTTATCAATTAAGCAATGAAGTAACTGCAGATTTTACTTATGATTTAGATGCAGAGACAGGACTAAGAAGACTTCCAAGAACTGCTTCTCCATTTGCATATGATACTGCACATGCTAAAAAAGAATGGGATTTAAAACCATCGATGATTCCAAATTTAAAAGAAGGCGATAAGATTAAAATTGATGGGGAATCTGACTTTAGAGAAATAACTTCAATACCTGATACTGTATTCTCAAAAGATTTTAGACCTGGAACTATTGTACATAATGAAATATATGCAAAAGTATCAGCAACTAATTATAACGGATTTACAAAAGGAATTGGTTTAGGCATAGTTGCTGAACTATCAAATGGGTCAGTTTCTAATTTAGTCTGGAATAAAAGAGATTACAATCTATATACTGAATTTGGAATAGTTGATAAATCAACTGTTTATGGATACATGTATCCACCAGAAATTGAATTTATTCCTGTTGATAATAATGGCGGTGGAGCTAAAGCAGAAGCCATAGTATTAAATGGCATGGTAGTTGATATTGTATTAACAAATCCTGGATCTGGATATACACAACCACCAAAAGTAGTAATTTCTCGTGGATATTTTAGAGATAAAGATCATAGAAAGATTGATTATTATATTAGTTTCTCTAAAATTCCTACAGAAACAAATGTAAAATCAAGTAATTTTGTTACATCAACAATTACAGCAATAGTTGGCGGATATCAACCAGATGGAGTTGTATTATATGCTTCTGTTTCTTCACCTGCAGAACTTAATAATGAATTTGTAGGTATTAATCAAATAACTATTGAAAATGAGTTAGATGTTTCTGTTTCTCATGAAATTGTAAGTAAGATTGATGTTTCTGCAAAAGAAATATCAATGTCTTCAACTACTTTCAGCACTGCTGTTAATGTTGTTGAAGTTGATGTAAAACTTGTTGAAGTTTCTATTGATAAAACAATTATAAACTTTACAAGATTGCTTGGATCTATTGACAAAGCATTTAATGAATATCCAGATTTTTATAATCAAGATATATTAGGAAATAGTTTACGAACTTTTGAAGGATTTAAATTTGTTGAAACTGGATACTCAGATGTTTCTTTACTAACAATTGAAGATTATTCAAATCTATATCCAGATTTGACAATTGGAGATTTTGATGAACCTGGAACTGTTCGTGTAAATACTACACTTGATCTTAGATTTAATTCTGCTTATCCATCAATACAAAATTTTGCATCATATCTAGATATTGCAGTAAATGCAACTGATAATACAATATACGTTCCAGACACTAGTAGATTTGCAGCATCAGGAAAACTTTTACTTGGTGATGAAATAATTGAATATACATCTAAATTAACAGATCGTTTTATTGGAGTTACTAGAGGTGTAGACGGAACTACAGCAAAACCACATGATGCTGGAGATTTAATCAGAACCTTTTAATGCTTAATTGTATAAATATATCAGAAATTGTAGAAGAGATTTTTTAAATGCCTGCCATCATCTCAGAAAAGTTTAGAATTTTTAATGCGAAGCAGTTTATAGAGTCTTTTACTGAAGGCAGTGGAGAGTCTGATACCGCTAGAACTAGAATGTATTTCTTTGTAGGTCGTCCTCAAAGATGGGACGCATATCTAGAAATTTACAGTCAAAATGCTACAGCATTTAATGTTGGAGACGAAGTTTTCGTCGGTGCTAACTACGGATCTTCAACTTTTAGAGCAAAAGTAAGACAAGTTTTTGAAGAAAGTCTTCTTCTCTATGATGTAAATGGTGCGGCAGGAATCTCTAGCACACCAAGTGTTGGTTCAACTTTACTTGGTTACTCGGGCGGAGTTAACACTGGTGCTCAAGCTGTAACAGGAGTTTACAGATATGCTACCGATGAAATTCCACCTCAACCACTAGATAACCAGACAGAAAAATATGCTGTCTATGACGACCTAATTTCTGCAAAAAGAATTTCATCTGATTATGTTAGAACTGTAGTAACTAGATACAATTGGATTGCAGGCACAATCTATGATATGTGGAAACCAGACTACTCAGGTGTTTCTACTGGAAGAACTGGTAAGACAGCGGCAAATGGAGCTCCATCAATTTCTTCTGCAAAATATTATGTAATGAATTCTTCTTATCAAGTTTGGTCTTGTGTTCAAAACTCAAATGGATCACAATCAACTGAAGAACCTTCTATTACTCCATCTGTAGGAACTTATAATTCTAGCACAGGATTGTTTAGAGAATCTACTGGTACGTATGTTTGGAAATATATGTATACTATTCCAACAGATGACGTTATGAGATTCCTCACAACTGATTTTATGCCAATTGTGTTGCCAACAGAAGCAACTAGAGCAAATGTTTTAGCAACACAGGTTGTTGATGGAGCAATTGATGCATATGTAATTGAAGATGAAGGAACTGGATTGACTAATGGAACTTATTATGCTCCAGTTGTTGGCGATGGATCTGGTGCTATTGCAGTAATTACTGTTAGTGGCAATGTTATTACTTCTGTAGAAACATATTCAACTAATAGAGGTTCTGGTTATACATACGGATCTGTTACATTTGCTACTGGTACAGGGTCTGGTGCAACTGCCAATGGACTATTTGGCAACCCTACTTTGACCACACCAGCAAATCCAGGTGGTCAAGCAAATATTGAAGTTGTAATTCCACCTCAGGGAGGATACGGTGCTGATATGGAGTTAGAATTGAATGGAAAGAGAGTTCTAACAAACATTCGTTTGGCATCAAATGAAGGAAGTGGAGATTTCCCTGTTGATAATGATTTCCGTAGAATTGGTATTATTCAAGACCCAACCTCAAATGGATCTCTTGCAATTGCAGACACCTTGAATGGATTGACTGCATTAAAGATTACAGGAGCTGGTGCTGATTATATTGTAGATGAAGTTGTAACTCAAGATTTGGGTGGTGGACTAACTGCAAAAGGAACAGTTGTTTCTTGGGAACCAGATACTGTAGGTTCTTTCAATGGTGTACTAAAAATATTCCAATCTACAGAATATCACAAAGATAATGGTGTTGTAAGAGCATTTGATTCTTCACTTGCCGCAACTGTTGATGGAACTAATTCTGTTACTGCAGGAACTATTGATAACACTTATAACGCTGCATCTGGTCCAAGTTTGTTCGGAACATTTACTAATGGCATTTCGCTTCCTGAAATTGACAATAATAGCGGAGATGTCATATACATAGAGAATAGAAGACTAATCACGAGAGCTCCTGATCAGATTGAAGATATCAAACTAGTTATAGAGTTCTGATTAAGTCTGTTTATTAATAACAAAAGTAGATAGACTCGTAAAATGCCACAGAAGACTAACCTCAATGTAGATCCCTACTTTGATGATTTTGATCCATCCAAGAACTTTTACAGAGTTCTTTTTAGACCTGGATATTCTATCCAAAGTAGGGAACTTACTACTTTGCAGTCTATTTTGCAAAATCAAATTGAAAGTTATGGCAAGTTCCAGTTTAAACAAGGAGAACTTGTTGTACCTGGAGAAGTTGGTTTAAACAATAATTTAGATTATGTAAAATTATCTTCTGTATCAGAAGTTGCAGTTAATGTTGATGGCGAAATTGTTTATCGTAAGTATGATATAAAACAACTAGTAGGTGAAAAATTACAAGGTATTACATCTGGAGTTATAGCTACTGTTATTGAGACAGATTATGCTACAGAATCAGAAGCGGATACAATTTACGTAAAGTATACCACAAGTGGCGATGCTGCTACTGAGAGGACCTTCAGGCAGGGTGAAACACTTGAAGTAGTAAATGGTATCAATACTCCTCTATTGATCGTTGGAACCGATGGTAGCGTCCTCCCAACTAGCATATCTATTGTAGATCCAGATACTGGAGAAGTATCTAATGAATTAAGTCCTGCAATGGGTCATTCTTCAGCTGTAAAAGTTGAAGAAGGTATCTATTTTGTTAATGGATTTTTTGTTCGCAATGATGAAGAACTACTTATTATAAACAAGTATTATAACAGACCTTCAGCAAAAGTAGGATTCAAAATTTCAGAATCTTTGATTTTTGCTGAGGAAGATAGTTCTTTATATGATAATGCAAGAGGTTATTCAAACTTTGCATCTCCTGGAGCAAGTAGATTAAAAATATCTCTTTCTCTAGAAAAGTATGACTACTCTCAAATTACAGATAAAAACTTTATTCAGATACTAAAAGTAAAATCTGGTATTATTGAAAAGCAGATTAAGAAAGCAGATTATACATTAATTGAAGATACGTTAGCAAAAAGAACTTATGACGAATCTGGTGATTATGTAGTAGATAATTTTTCTGTAAATATTAGAGAATTTTATCAGAATGATACTAATAATGGAGTTTATGATTTAAATTCTGATAACACTGTTAATGGTATCTCTCTAGAAGAAGCAAAGAAAAAAATGATTGCTTCTATTGGACCAGGAAAAGCATACGTAAAAGGTTATGAAATTGTTAATAAAGACACAAAGTTTTTAGAGATTGATAAAGCAAGGGATAGTCTTGATAGAGATAATATTACATTAAAGGGAAGGGGAGTATCTGACTTTAAAATTACAAACACATATGGATCTATTCCTTTAAATACAGATGGATCTGAATTGACTTCATATCCAGATGTATACTTATACTCCACGTTTAATGACGGTAGTATTGGACTCAATGGAGCTTCAAATGATTACAAAACTACTGTTTCTAGAAGAGGAGAACAATATTCTTACATTTCAGATACTACTACGTTCTCAAATGAAGACATTGGTATTAAAACAATTTACTTAGAATTGAGTTTAGATTCTTCAATTAACTTTGGTGATGTAGATGCATCTAATGATTTTAGAACTTTAATTGGAGATCTTTGGTTTAAAAGATCAGAAACTGAAGTTTCTTCAGTAAAGTCTATTGCATACTCTCTTGTAAAGAGACCAGAAATTGATGGGTCTGGTCAAACAGATTACATGGAGTTAACAGTTTATGGAAATAAAAATGATTTAAATATATTCTTTAAAGAATATAATGAAAGTGTATCGGTAAGACAAACATTTCTCTATAGATCAAAAGAAGATGCAGAGGCAAGTTCTAATGAATTTGCTGCAATTAGAGATTATAATGAAATAATTACACCTTTGGTTGGAATTTCAAAACCAAAGAATTTTTACTTTAAAGATCTTCCTGCAGGATTTAATTCAAACGTTGATAAAATTATTTCTAAAGGTATTAATGGATATGATGGCACTTTTTCTTATAGTTACTTCAATCCAATATTCTTTACAAAAATAACATTAGATGATGAAGTTGCATCAAATACATTTCTCCCTGGAAAATATATTACAGGATCAAAGAGTGGTGCCTATGGCGTCATTGAAGGAACTTCTGGAGGAGCATTTTCTTTTGCAAATCAGTTATTCGTAAAAACTTTATCTGGCAATTTTCTTCCAGGTGAAACAATTTCCGATGAAGACAACAACGTAAGAAGAATCGCAATTGAAAATACAATCTCTCATTTTATTGTTACGAAAAAAGAATCTGGATATCCTGCAGAAAACACTACAATTTCTTTGAATGGTGTTGAATATGATAACTCTAAAATATCATTAGGGATTTCTGGAGACCAAACTTTGTATAAAGTTGAAATTGCAGATAGAAATGCAACGTTGCAAACTTATGCAACTCCACCTACAGTAAAAGCTTTAGTTAGTGGACCTACAGCATCTCCAAATCCTGAAGCAACAATTGTTGCTGTATTGTTTAAAAATACAGTACTTAACTATTCTCCAAACAATATAAAATCTTTATACTCTGTATTTGGATCTGGTAATACGAATAAGTTTAGTGCTGATATTGATTTGAATAGAGAAAAATATTCTAATGTTACACAAGTAACTTCATTTACTTTTTCTGGGACAAAGGGTTATAAGTATCTAGAATCAAATGGTTTTGGTGATGATGCATCAAAATATTTGCAACAGGGTGACCTAATTCAATTTACAGATTCTACTGGAAATGTTAATAAGTCTATTGTACAGTATACAACTAGCCCAGAAGGAACTATAAAGACAAGAATATATTTAGATTCTGTTTTACAAGAAAATGTATTAAATTCATCTGTTGTTTCTGTAAGACCAAAACAATCAAATACAACGACATCAACTTTACTATTCCCAACAGGTAGTAAGCAAACAAAATCTTTAGTAAAAGATGTATCCGATTCTAAATTTAAATATTATTTTAGAAGAGATTTTGTTGTTGAAGCTGCTTCTTCTGGAGGCAATTTAACTTTTGCTGCTCAATTGCCATTTGGAACACAGAGATTTGTAAAATACGAAAAAGAAAATTATATTATTACTGTTTTAGATAAAGGATCATCTACTGAAGTAGAAAATGGGGATATTCTTTATATTGATGAAAGTTATGTAGATATCTCTACTTCTACAGATTCTACAAGTGGTCTTACTTCTGGAAGTGTTACTATCAATCTCCCCAGTAATTTCTTTGGAGAAAATCTTTCAGCACCTTTCCCTACATTAAAACTAACAGCAACATTAGAAGTTTCAAAGGCAAAACCAAGATTGAAAACTTCGGTTATTAATAAGAGAATTGTTATTTCATCTAGTGGAGATAGAGTAATTCCACTTAGAGGATATGATTATGACACAGAAGATACCGAATCATTTAGCTACTCTGATGCATACAAGTTGAGATATGTTTATGTTGGCGGAGCAAATCCACCTGTGGTTGATCTAAGTGGAAATTTGATTAGTGGCGAAGACGTAACAAATAGATTTACATTTGATAATGGTCAAAGAGATACTTTTTATGATATTTCAAGAATTGTATTGAAACCTGGATTTGAATCACCAAACGGTCAATTAGTTGTTGGATTTGATTATTTTGAACATTCTCAAGGTGATTTCTGTACTGTAGATTCATACTTACATGAAGCTGGTGTTGGCGAAGAAGAAATTCCAGATTTTAATTCTTCTGTTTATGGCAATCTTTTACTCAAGGATGTCGTTGATTTTAGACCAAAAGTAGATACAACATCTTTAATAACTGGATTCCAAGATAATTCTATTTTAAGCAAGTCCAATTTTATTAGTTTCAATGGACCTGGTGGTGTATCAAGTAGCACTCCAGCAATTGATTCAAATATTGATTATACAATTTCATTCAGTCAATCACAATACTTAGATAGAATTGATGGAATATTCTTGACTAAGAAAGGAGATTTTGTTGTTAAAAAGGGCAATTCTTCTTTGAACCCAACAAAACCAGAATCTATAGATGATAGTATTCCTTTGTATTATGTTTATATTCCTGCATTTACAAATACAAGTGAAGATGTAAAAATTATTGCAGTTGACAATCGTAGATATACGATGCGTGATATTGGAAAATTAGAAAAGCGTATTGAGCGTCTTGAACATTATACTACATTAAGCATCCTAGAGCAACAAGCTTTGAACATGCAAATCAAAGATGAAGTTGGCATTGATAAATTTAAAGTTGGATTTATTGTTGACAATTTTGAATCTCATAAAGTTGGTAACTTATCTTCTATTGATTACAAGTGTTCTATTGATACACAACAATCAGTATTAAGACCAGAAGCAAAAGAAGATTCTTTAAAAATTGAAGAGTTATATCAATCAAATGAAGAAAGATCAATTAGTGGATATGTTAACAATGATGGTATTGTTACTTTACCATTTACAAATTTAAATCTTGTTCAAAATCAATTTGCTACAAAGAAAATTAATCCAAATCCATTTGTAGTAATTCAATATGCTGGTGATGGATCTTTAAGTCCACAAGTAGATCAATGGTATGACAATACTACAAAACCATTGGTTGTAAATGATAATGTTGGATTGTTCTCTATTTTTTCTGCAAAACAAACTACTGATTCTGCTATATCAAGTATTTACAATAATTATATTGTTAACTGGGTTGGAACAGATAGAACGTTCTATAATATTGATCCTCTTACTTCTTTAAATGCAGAGAAATCTAAGACAAGTGTAGATCTAGCTTTGATTTCCAGTAGTTCTAATATAAGTCCTCAAAATTATGAACTTGCGCAAGGTATCAATAGAAATGTTATTGGAAACAAATCTGTATTGAATGCTGTTCAATATTATGCAAGAACCCAAGCAGTTAAATTTACTGTTGGTAGAATGAAGCCAGAAACTGAAATATTTGTTTTCATGGAAGGAACAAATATTGGAAGATGGGTTAATCCAGACTTTAAGTTTACTGGTATTGCTGGAAACTCTTCTACTGCTTTTGGAAGATCTATTGTTACAGATGAAAATGGAAATGCAAGTGGTGTCATTATTATTCCAGCAGGTTCTGCTCCAGTAGAAGGATCTTCTTGGAATAATAATATAGAATCTATAACTTATGATACTACAGGAAAATCATTAAGATTCCCTACTGGTATAAAAACTATCAGATTTACATCAAGTTCTGAAAATGAAAGTAAAAATACTGTAGAAACTTATGCAGAAGTAAAATATTATGCTACTGGTATTATTCCACAAAGTCCTTCTTCAATTATTTCAACAAGACCATCTTACTTTAAATCAAATGAAGGAGTGCAATTAATTGATAGCAATACTGATATTGAAGTAAGACCAAATCCATTGGCACAAACTTTCAAAATTGAAAATTATAAAGGTGGTGTTTTTGCTACTGGTGTAGATCTTTTCTTTAACAAAAAGAGTTCTGACATTCCAATTAGAGTATATCTAACCAATGTAGATTTAGGAAAACCAGCAAAAAATATTATTCCAGGAACAGAGTGTTCTTTGAATCCAGAAACTAAGTTAAAAGTATATACAAGTGGTTCGTTACCTTTAAAAATTGGTGAACTTATCAATGGAGAAAAATCAGGTGCTTCTGGTCCACTTGCAAAAGTATATGATAAAAATAATTCAGAGGTTGTTGCTTCTGCTAGTGGAATTGTAACTTTAAATAATGAACAAGTTTATACATTAGTTCTTTCAAATTATAATGGAATTTACTTCACACAAAATGAAAAGTTAACGAGTGATACATTAACTGCTGAAAATAATCTAAAAGGCACTAATTTAACTGTAACTATTGCAAAAGATTCTGGAAAAATCTCTGAAATCTTAATTGATTCTGTAGGTAATAATTATGATAATGCTATTTTGAGTATTGAAAGTCCACAATTACCAGGAGGAACATCTGCTTCAGCTTCATGTAAAGTTTCTGGTGGTAAAGTATATACGACAGAATTAGTAATTCCTGGTAGCGGTTATACAGAAAACCCATCAATCGTTGTAAGAGGAACAGGATCTGGTGCTGCTGGAGCAGTAGTTAAAGCAAAGATTGAAATTGATACTCCTGCAGTTGTTATGGGTGTAGCAAATGATGACTTTGATACATTTGCAGTGACCGATTCTACCACACCAACTAGATTTAACTTTAAGTATCCAATATATCTTCAAAATAATGCTAACTATGCTTTGGTTGTAGAAACTGATTCTACTGAATATGAAATGTGGTCTTCTAAATTAGGAGATTCTGACATTTCTACAAACATTACAGTTACAACTCAACCTGCATTAGGTTCTTTATATAAATCACAAAATATTGACAATTGGACAGAAGATCTTTTTGAAGATGCAAAGTTTACTTTATACAGAGCAGAATTTGATATTAGCAGAACAGCAGACTTGTTCATTAAAGAAAAATCTTTGGGGTATGAATCTTTAGAAATAGATCCAATTGAAACCTCATCTATATCTGAATCAACTGCTACTTCAACGCTGTTTAAAATAACAACGCTATTGTAAAAGTTAATCATAAAAATCATGGATTTGAAGATGAAGGAAATTCTTATGTATTCTTTAATAATGCACAAGATGTTGGCGGAGTAACATCCGAAACATTGAATTCAACATTATTTGAAGTAACAAATGCAGGTGTTGATTCATACAATATTCAAATTCCTTACAGAGCTGGTAGTAGTGTTTTTGGTGGAGGCAATTTAATTGCTTCTTATAACAGAAAATATGAAAAACTATATGCACAAGTTCAATATATTCAATCTGAGGGGACATCTATTAATTCATTTGTAAAAACTACTAATATTGTCCCTGTTGATTCTTCAACACAAAATTATACTTCTTATTCAATATCTGATTATGAAAAAACATTTTTAAATGAAGAACATATTTTTACGAATCAAAAGGTAGTTGTTTCTGATATTAATAAAACTCTAAATGATATTGATAATTCGTTGACGTATAAAATTCAACTTTCATCAAGCGTTTCTTATTTGTCTCCTGTAATAGATGTTACATCATCTTCAATTAAAACTTCAACAAATAGAGTTGAAAATTCAAGTGGCAAAGAAGATCGTTTTGGTAAGAGATATCAAAAACTTAAGTTTTATTCAATATACACTTTTACTATTACTGGAAATGAATCTACTGATATTACTTTAAATCAAACTGTTGAAGGAGTATCCTCAAAAGCAAAAGGACGAGTAATTAAGTATGAAAGTAATAATGTAACTGTTAAATTGACAAGCATCAATGCATTTGAATCAAATGAAGAATTGAAATTCTCTACCAATTCTTTCAATAATCCTATTAATATTTCTGGTAATGTGACAGAAATTATTCCAGATTTTACAATTGGATCAACTGTTACATCTATGAATAGTAGTAATAACACAGTTAAATACGAAAATAAAATATCTGGAAAGGTTGTTTATTGGAATCCTCAATTTGGAGAATTAATTGTAGAGAATAACAAACAACCTATTAATGACGATTTTGAATCCATTATAACAATTGGAAGTTCTTTCTCTAGAAATTCTGTTGCAGAAAATCAATTAAATGATATTTTTAGAGTAGGAGACTTTTTATACAAATCAAACCTAGCAACGGATGATTCTCAGTTTATTGAAGTTTCATCAATGGAGTTTGAAAATGGTGTAGATTATATTGATGAAACTGGTTCAAAAAATAGTTCTTCTATTGCAAAATATATTACTAAAGAAGTTTCATTAAATAATAGCGGATCTTCAATTGATGTAAGACTTACTGTTAACTTGAGAGACGTTAATAATGTCAAAGTCTTCTACAAAACAAAGAACTCTTCCGAACAAGATAATTTTGAAGATATTAACTGGGTTCCATTTAATATTGATGGCAATCCAGATACAGATGAAATTGCAACAGCAACAAATTCTATTTCTGGAGAGTTTGAAGATCAAAAGTCTTATCAAGAACTAAAATATAGTGCATCTGATTTGACAGAATTTGGTTCGTATGGAATCAAAATCGTTATGAAAACAGATGATCCAGCGTATGTTCCAAAGATTCAAGATTTAAGAGCTGTTGCTTCATACTGATGTTAAAAGTAAAAGGGCATGAGGGGTTGTATAGAGACCCCTCTACTGGTGCTATTATTAACCTAGAAAAACCTAGTAAACAAACGATTTCAAAGAAACTCAATACTGCAATAGATGATATAAATACTTTGAAGAGTGAGATTTCTGAAATAAAAAATCTTTTAAGTCAATTAATAAAAAATGGCAGTAGCAGTTCCAGTATTAAAGACTGACACCTTTGAAATTCAAAGGCAAAAAATTAATGACATGGTGGCGTATCTTAATGGTACATCACCTGTAAATATTATTTATGTTACAAAACAAGGAGATGATGCGAATGATGGATTAACTGAAGCAACTGCAAAAGCAACGATTGAAGGTGCATTGGCAGTAGTTGACATAGACAACATCACAATTAAAGTTTATCCTGGTGTTTATGTAGAAAACAATCCATTAGTTCTTCCCGATCAAGTTAGTATTATAGGAACTTCTTTAAGAGAAGTTACTGTAACTCCTGCAAATAGTCCAGGAGATTTATTTTATGTAAGAAACGGTTGCTACATTGCCAACATGTCTTTTGTTGGTAGCAGCAATACAGGAGCAATGATATCATTTAATCCAAATGATCCTCCTTATATTGATCAATCTCCATACATTCAAAATTGCACAAATTTTGTCCCAGATAGTATTGGATTGAAAGTAGACGGTGATGATGCCATAGGTCCTTTGAAATCAATGGTTGTTGATTCTTATACTCAATACAACGCAAATGGAATAGGAGCAAGTATTTGTAATGAATCATATGCACAACTTGTTTCTATGTTTACCATATGCACAAATAAAGCTATTGAATGTTTGAATGGTGGAAGTTGCGACTTAACCAATTCTAATTCTTCTTTTGGAAATTATGGTCTCATTGCAGATGGTGTTAGTGATTTAAAATATACTGGCAGTGTTTCTCTTGCAACAACTGCAGATGCAGATACTGTAAGAGTTGATATTTCAACAACTTCTTTCAGTATTAGTAGTGCAACATATGATAATGTAACTGGATTGTTAACTGCAACAACAACTGCTAATCATGGATTCCAAGTTGGAATGGATGTAAAGGTAGAAAATTTAATTTTTAGTTGCACTTCTGGTGGTTCTACATCAAACCAAGCATTTCCTTCTGGTGCTTATGGATACATTTTTAATGTAGAGTCTACACCTGCAGCAAATCAATTTGTTGTAAATGTAGGAACATCTGATATTGTTCATACTTATCAAAATGGAGGAACTGCACAAGTAAACAATGTTAGACCATTTGATGGTCAAGTTGTTTATTTTGACACTTTGTATTATGAGTTGTTAAGAATTGACATTACAAATGGTGGAAGTGGTTATACATCAGTTCCAAACGTTACAATCGGAACACAATCAGAAGCATGGGGAATTAATGCAGAAGCAATTGCTGAAGTAACAAATGGAGTAGTTACTGCAATTGATATTGTCTCTACTGGCAGAGGATATTCAGTGACTCCACCATCTATTACAATTGATCCGCCAACTAGTGGTGTAACAGCGACTGCAGATGCTGTAATGGTTCCTTCATATTTTATTGTATCTGAATCAACAGAAGTTTCTACTGATGTATATGATGTTACTTTTGTTAATGAAATTCCACTAGCGCTTTCTATTTCTGATACTTGTTATTTTTACAAACAATCTAGATTACTTGCTTCTTCTCATGCTTTCCAACAAATTGGTTCTGGAACAAATATTACTACGGCTGTTCCGCAAAATGGCGGAATAACTATTCAAGAAAATGAAATTGTTAGTATTAATGGCGGCATAGTAGTTTATACTAGCACAGATCAATCAGGAAATTTTAGAATTGGTGATGGTGTGGTTATTAACCAGAGTACAGGAAATATCTCTGGTGAAGCCTACACAAAGAGTTTATTCTCTACAGTAACACCATTCATTCTCGCATTAGGAGGTTAATCAAATGGCATTAAAATTAAATAATTATAAAACTATTACTGAAATCGTTGCAACATCACCAACAGTTGTATATACAGCTCCAACTGGATATACTGGAGTTGTTTTGTTGGGACAAATTGCTAATATTAGTTCTACATCTTATGACGTAACTTTACTACATAGGAGAGGGGGAACAGATACTGAAATTGTAAAAGATTTCCCAATTGCTGGTAATGATACTATTAATTTAATATCTGGAAAATTATTTTTGGAAACAGGTGACCAACTAGTATTATCTGGCAGTGATGCAACAAACTTGAAGTTTATTTCTTCAATTTTGGAAACATTAAATTAATTACGATAAAAGTACCTAATTAAAATGACACCATTTATTTCCTCCAGAGTAAGAAAATTAGACGTTGGTATTTCGGGGTATACAGATACCGATAGCGTCTTGAATGTCACTGGAAAAGTATCTGTAGGTACTGCAATAGATCTTGTTCCTTACGATACTATAAACAACGGGACACTAAGGTTAGAAGGATCTGCTGGCACTTTATTTTCTATCAGTAATAATTTAACATCTGGATCTATTTTTTCTGTTAATGATGCAACTGGTGTTCCGAGTTTAGATGTAAATGCAAATGGAACTATTTTATTAGCACCTTTTGGTCAAACAGAATACATTGGTATTGGTAAAACTAATCCAACTCAGAAAGTTGATATTGATGGCAGTATCAAATTATCTGGTAATTTATTATTTGAAAATATAAATGTAATTAGTTATAGTGCTGCAGATGTTGGCGTAGATACTATATCATTTGAAGGATCAGAAGGTCAATTATTTTCTGTTACAAATAATCTTTCTACTGGTTCTTTATTTTCTGTCAATAATGTTGCAGGTCTTCCTTATATTGATGTAGATGCTGATGGAACTATTATTGCTGGCATTAATGCTGATGTAGGAAACTTTGGAATAGGAACAGAAACTCCAACAGAGAAATTGGAAGTTGTTGGAAGTATTAAAGCATCTGATGGTCTTATCTTATCTGATACTGGACCATATAATACTGTTATACAGTATGTTACACCAACAAATAATAGAAATATTTCTTTCCCAGATGCCACTGGAACAATAGCTCTCGTTGCAGGGACTACTGGTAATGTTCAATATAATAATGCTGGAAAACTTGCTGCTAGTAGTGATTTTAATGTTGACCTTGACTGGAACGAGTCTTCAACAGTATTTACTGGGTTGAAACTGAATGTAACGGATACTGCAAGTCTTTCTGATAGCAACCTGCTTGATTTGCAGGTGGGTGGAAGTAGCAAGTTTAATGTAACAAAAGCAGGTCAGCTAAAGACCACAAGTGGGCAGGGTGATATTGAAACTGGAATAAGTGCCGTCGCAAACGATTACAGAGTCAACATCAATAGGCTTTATGTAATTGATTATGGAGTAACATACTTAGCTAATAATGTAAGTTCAGGCTACAGGCAGTGGCTGTTTCAGCCAGGCACGGGTTTTGCTTTAAACTCAAATGCTTATTTTGGCTGGTCGGATCAGAACTTTAACGTCCAAGGTGGAAATTATGATATAAAACTATGGAGAGACGACGCCGACACCCTTGCCCAGCGCCGTAACACCAACGCCCAAACCTTCCGCCTTTACAACACTTGGGGAAATAGCGGTG
>Ga0129351_1000098_pt1 | contig 28113 bp, 26 predicted proteins | sample CPBDNA_8_FD_94423 | JGI IMG/M metagenome (GOLD analysis project Ga0129351, IMG submission 94423) | Freshwater to marine salinity gradient microbial communities from Chesapeake Bay, USA - CPBay_Sum_27_0.2_DNA | ecosystem: Environmental > Aquatic > Marine > Coastal | place: USA: Chesapeake Bay... | reverse complement strand
TTCAAAGAGAGAACATGAAAACCATAAATCTTTCCATCAATTTCATCCCTAAAGCTTATAAAACTAGTATAATCAATCTTTTCCAATTCATCCATCAAGTAGAAATCTTCTGAATTTACACACTTAGATCTATCTAAGAAACCTGGGCCATGAAAGTTTACATATTTTCTTACTAAATAAGACCTGGCAATCTTTTGAATTTTTATTATATAGTGACTTGAACGCAAATAATTAAAAATTGTATCTATAAGTTGTTGTTTTTTCTTGCCACTTAAATTTTTAATTTTATAATGTGTTGCAATCTGTTTTAACTCTGGTATTTTATATTTTTCAGTAACTAATTTATTATAATCTGAAAAAGATGGTATTTTAATCTTTTCCTCCGCACGACTAAGAATTTTATTCATTATATTCTTTATTGTAATCTGTCTATATTATTTCTTATTTTTTCATTCTCTCTTTTTTTCTATTCATCTAAAAAAGAATAATATGAATGCATATATTATTAAAAATAATTAATACATATGATTAGTTAATCGGAATTTAAAAAAATTGACATGTATATAAACAATTATAAAACACTTAGCACACCAAAATAAATACAAATACAATTTATTTTTGTTAACAATAAATATAAATAAGCAAAAAACTAATTTTAAAAACGCATTCGTAATTAAAATCCACAAAAAAAATCTTATTACCATTTTACACCATGTTTTTTAATCGTATTTTGATTTTTACACCATTTTTCGTGTTTTAATTTTTCAATTAATTAAAAAAAATTGATTTAAAGAAATCTCCCAGATATATAGTATAACAACATGGCAGGAGCAGGAGAAGTAGTACAAGGCACTCAGTATGACGCCGCCACTATGATGAAATATACTAAGCCGAAACCTATGGGTAACCAGGGTGGCAAACAAGTTGGTATTTTGAACGCGAATATTAATAAACAAACTAAATTGAATACACCACTTATGACGACTTGGGGAGTCAATGAATGGCCAAGTGACACGGGTGGTCCAAGTAAATATGATATGAGTTTGCAATTTCCTAAGGATGAATATTCAACGCCTTCTCAAGAGAAGTTTTTGGAGAATCTCAAGGCATTTGAAGAGAAACTCCGTGCAGATGCAATTGTAAATTCTAAGGAGTGGTTTGGTAAGAGTATTACCTCACCTGAGGTAATTGATGCACTCTATACACCAATGCTTCGTTATCCTAAAAAGAAAAATGCAAATGGAGAGCCTACTGGTGAGATTGATTATGACCGTCCACCTACTCTTAAGATTAAGATTCCTTATTGGGAGGGAAAATTTGGTTTTAAGGTCTTTAATGACAAAAAGCAGCGTATGTTTCCAGTTGTTGATGAAGAAGGCGAAGAACTTGATTCAAGCGAACAACCAGACCCACTGTCATTTATTGCAAAGGGTGCCAAGGTTGCAGTACAGATTGTAAATGGTGGTATTTGGTTTGCTGGTGGAAAATTCGGAACAAACTGGAAACTTCGTGAATTGGTTGTAAAACCAAAGGAAGTACAGACTCAGGAATGTAGTGTCACACTTGATGAAGAAGATATGGCGACTCTAAGGAATCAACCCCAATCTTCTGCAAGTGATGAAGAAACGGTAGAAGAAACTAATAATGTTACTATTAATGCAGTATCAACTGATGTTGCAGATAGTGACGAAGAAGAAGACCAAGATGACCAAGTAGATTCAGCTGCAGTTGAGCCTGAACCTGAACCTCAACCTGAACCTGAACCAGTTAAGAAAAAACGAGTTGTCAAGAAGAAGAAGAGTGCTGATGATGATTAAATGGAATAAATAAAAATATTACTAAAAACATTATTAATAATATTTTTTATTGTAATATATTTTTTTTGTTGTACTGATAAGTTGTTAATGAATTATTAATATTAAATAAATTCTTAAATATTTTTTGTAATATTTCCTTATCTACTTTTGAAATACTTTTCTTCATATCTGCTAGCGAATATATATGTGGATTTTTACTGTTTATTTGATTAAAATATTGAGATGCATATAATTCAACTACTTTACTATTGCGCATTGTAGTATTATTGTAAACATATGACAATTTATTCTTTTCACCATTTATAATATCATTTGCAAAATAATTTTTTTGATAATATCTGATTGTTGCAAATATGATTTCATATATTTTTTTACATTTATCATGGTCAACTTCTGTAAATATTTCTGTTACTGTTCCACATTCTGTTGTTTTTGATGTTACACTTATTGAATATATTAGTTTTTTTTCTTCACGCAATATTTTGTAAAATATACTTTTCAATATATTACACACAATTTTTACATATATTAATTCTTTATTATCTTGATATATTTTTGAATTAAAACCTATTAATAACCTCACTTGTTTTGCTTCTTTTAAATATGAAAATACTATTTGTTTTTTACCTGAAAAACACTTTTTCTTCAATGTTTGTTCTCTCTTTTTTTGAACTATTAACTTTCTATTTTTTGTTTTATTATTAGTGCTCATTTCTCTTTTCTTAAAATATTTGGGTAATTCTCTCTTTTCTATATCACCAACTACTATAAAAAGTATGTTATTTTTATAATATCTATTATACCATTCTAATAATGATTTCAAATTTATATTTTTTAAATTTTTTAATTGTGTTTTCCAATCTTCACTATACTTTAATCCTTCTATTTTATAAAAATTTTTATTATGTGTATCATATAAAGTATAATCGTTTTCATTTAATGCACCTAATAGTTCTGTTTTTACAGCATGTTTTTCATTGTCTAAATTTGCCTTCAATATTTTAGGGTTTAATGTTATATCTATAATATAATTTATAATTTCATCCTGCATATTTTTAGTTCCAGAATTATAATATTTTATTTTATGATTATGTGTTTCTGCATTATAATTTCCACCCTTATTATTCCAATAACTCATACAACTCTTATTATTACATTTATCCCACGCATTTGTTAATACATGTTCTAGTAAATGATTTATACCACAATTATTACGATTCTCATCTGCAAAACCTGTTTTTATTATACTTTCAACATATATTGTTTTATTTGGAATTTTAAAGTATAATACCCTGTTACCATTTATATTTAATAGCTCAGGTTTTTTATCTTTTAACATTTATTCTAAAGAGAGAAAATAAATAATTATACTATATGTTATACTATATGTTATACTATATGTTATATCTAGTTATGTGCTGTGTTACCTATAACATATAGCATTGTCTATAACATATAGTATTGTCTATAACATATAGTATTGTCTATAACATATAGCATTGTCTGCAACATATAGCATTGTCTGCAACATATAGTATTAATAAAATGTAAAATGAATAATTATATCACTAAATAAAATATCATATGAGCATTCAGTATCCTTTATTTTTGGAATACCACACTTTTTCAAAACATATTTCTGTCTCCGTTGTAATTTTAATTCTTCTTTAGGTATTAAAAATGTCTTTTTACCAATATCAATCTTAATATTTTCTGTATCTAATAATCTTTTAATATCATAATTTATAAAAACCAAAATATTGTTATTTTCATCAATATCAATATGTTTTTCTAACTTTGGTTCACAACGCACATTAAATTCATTGTTTGAAATATCTGTAAATGTCATATCATTATGCCACAAAGGCACAAAAAATACTTCATTACCATAATTTAACTTGAATAATTTCTGCTCAAAAAGGTCATCTATGCTTGGCTCTAGAAGTATTATTTTTTTACTAGCTTCTCTCTTTTCACTAATCTTTTCTATCTCAGATATTAATCTCTCTATATGCTCTAAATAACTTGTATGAATTGAATTGTTTTGAGCGCATAGTCTTAAATATCTAATTATTAATTGTAATTGTTCAGAATCCAACTCTAAAAGTATCTTAACTGAAAATTTATTATGAATTAAAAAATCTACAAATGCTTTTAATATATATTCATATGTATTCTTAATTTTTGAATCATCATAATAACTATTATCAGTTTTCAACAAATAATTATATGCTTCTGTTATTTTCTGAAATTTAACAGTTGCTTCATCGTTATTTTTTAAATTTTTATCTGGATGCCATCGCAAAGCATTAATATGATATTGTCTTTTTAACTGTTCTTGTGTATAAGTTACAGGTATATCTAATATCTTGCACGCTTCTATTTTATTCATGTATGTACTTTATTAATGTTAATATTATTTTCTCTAAGTGATAAATCGGTCTATAATTATTATTGTATAAGTATAAATTTGAATAAATACTATCAATTATCAAACCTAACTTATTGTTTGTAATATTTAATTTATCTGCATTAAGCATTAATTTATTTAAGATATACCATAAAAAATCATTTACATTCATATTATAAATCAAAATATTATAAAGGTTCTCTCTTAAAACACTAAACTTAATCATATCATCGTTAACAATTGTATTATATATAATATCATATATCTCATAATCTTCATTCAATGTTTCTTGATTCGTGTATAATTCTTTCAAATTTTTTACATCATTATTTTTTATTTTCGTAAATTTTTTCTTTAAAATATTCTTACTTGGTCTTGAATTATTTATAGTTATAAAATTTGTCAAAATATTCTCTGGTATAAAACTAAGATGCTCTGTTATTAAGATAAACTTTACTGATATTGGTAAATAAAAAATCTTTTGAATATAACTATAAAAAATTTCTAGTAACTCTACTTGTATTGTATGAAAATTTTTACAAACTATAAAACCATTCGGTATTTGCTTTGCCGTTATAATGTCTATTATCTGGTCAAATAATTCATTCCACAACTGTTTAGAATTACAACCTAATTGTGCTATATCTACCTCATAATGTATATCACTTATTTTATAGTAAAATTCATTTTTTGATGTATTTAACAACATTTTTTTTTCATACTTTAATCCAGATTCACTATATTTTTTTATAAAATTTAAACATTGACTGTATTTCCCTGTTCCCGACGGTCCATATATTATTAGATTTGATAACTCTGTAAATTCACATTGTAAATTACTTATTAAACTCTTATTTTTTTCATTAAAATTATATTCTTCAACTGATTTTATATAATCTTCAAAAGATGTTTCATAAAATTTCATATTTATTTATATTATAAGCAATTTATCTAATACTTAATTTATTTTAAATAATTTAAATATTAAAACACTATAACTATATCTATAACCATGAGTATAATTTTTAAATTTCCAGACTATGATGAAAACGAACTATTTTTTGTTGAATCAGTAAAAAATAATGTTAAATCTAACAGTTATTTTTCTAGAATTATTTATTCAAACTATTTCATGTCTCTTAAAAATATTTATTTTACATTCACTCTTAAAGATGTTAATTATCGAGACCAATATCTCAAAACTATTATATATTTTGATGAATCTAAAAATGATTTAACCGACCTATACAATATTGAAAAAAACATTATTGATAAGTATATTGCATATCGCCAAAATTTTAGTAACGAAAATATTAATCCTTGTTATTGTATTAAACAACAGTTTAAATTAAACTATATTAAAGTTTTTAAAAACTCTACGCTCACTAATCCAATAAATGAAACTACTGAAATATTTATTAAAATATCTGGTATATGGCAAACTGATAATACAGTAGGGATTACATTTAAATTTATTTAGTAATATATTTAATGTAATTGTCTGCATATTAATTAACCTTGTGTTATATAAAAATTTGATACTATTTGCATTGCCATAATTAACATAAAATTAATTATTGATAACCCATAAATAGATAAATTCATTATTGTACTAGCTATTTTTTCACTATCTTGCATATTATCCGAAGATTGCGGTTGTTTAACATTATCTCTTGCAATTTTTAAAATTATTCCTATTTTTAATATTAAAAATACTAGTGTAGCAGAGTATAATTGATAAAAAACATCTGGAATTTTTGGTATACCAAACTTCATTTTTCTTACATAATTATCTTCAACTATCAAATCATAATTACTTCTAAATATTTGTAACAACCAAGTAATTAATAAAGAAACGATTATTAATGGTACCATATTATATATTACATTTTCGTTTTCTGTCTTTGTTATTCCTAACATGAAAAATAAAACCAAGTAAAGAGAGAACAAAATCCAATATAATCCCCACAATGTACTCTTTACTGAATTTAATAAAATGATTATTCCAATGAAAACAAAACTAAATAAAATGTTTATTATATCTTCATTCCTCATATACTATAAATTAATACTTTAATTATATAAAAAAATTAATAATATATAATATATGAATCCTATACAAAAAAATAATGTAGAGAGAATGGATGTTAGACAAAGCTATTATTTAAATCAAAGAAATATTGTTTTAAATAGTAATGATAGAAACGAAAGAATTTGGCCAAATGCAAACCATTTTGAAATAACACTCCCAAATGCGTATAAAAATGTCCAAAGTGTTAAAATAGCAAATATTATATTACCTAGATTTACTGAGAGCACATTCTCTATCAATAATCAAAATACTAAAATGCTTGTTGATATAAGTGATAGTGGTGTAAATTATAGTAGAACTGTTACAATTGACAATGGGGATTATACACCTGAAACAATGACAAACATGTTAAAAAATAGATTGAATACTGCCTTTTCAGGTATTAATAATGATATACCTGTCACTTTTGATGTTGTACACAATGAAGTTTCTAAAAAAAATGTATTTAAATGTAATAAACAATTTGCCTTTAAATTTTCAACAAAACCTGATTACTCGTCAACAGAATGTAACCGAACATCACGCATTGAAATTTTCAATAAATTAAATAATTGGGGATTAGGTTCATTTTTAGGTTTTAAAAAAGAAATTGTTGTATCACATGAAATAGACTCTAGCCAAGCATATACTCTTGATTATACAGACCCTCTTGTAACTTTTGCTGATAACGGTGATAATATTATTATTGCAGACTATGAATTAAGAACTGATAATACCGAAAATGAAATTTACTATGTTGAAATTGAACAATTAAATCAGTTTGATGAAGTTACACCTGATAAAATCATGGATATTATATTCACTAATAATGAAGTAGACCAACATACTACATCATTCTTCTCTGAAGTAATTCAGTTACAAGGAAAAGGACCTGCAAATTCTGGTAGTGGTGTTGCACATTTTAATCCACCTTTAGATTATTTAAACAAACTTAAAATTAAATTTAGACATCATGATTATTCTTTAGTAGACCTTAAAAATAGAGATTATACACTTGTTTTACAGCTTACATTCTTAGAGCCAGACCCATTTAAAGTTGGTAGAATACGCAAACCAGAATTTTACGAAAAGTAATTAAATAATTTTTTTTTATATTTAATTACTATATAAATGCCTTCTCGTTCAAAATCTCCTAGAACAAAAAAATCAAAATCTCCTAGAACAAACACACGAAGAAAAAGTAAAACACCTAGTCCAGGTAAAGGTGCAACACGAGAACAGAGTGAAGTTTTTCATATGGCAAAAGCATACAGAAAAATGAAAGGTTCTCCACTGAGAAACTTCATTAAAACAATGAAAAAAAGAGCAAACCAAGTAAGTAAAAGTATAACTTATAAATCTAAACGGTAATCTTAAGACAAATATGTCTTATGTATCCAATCTATTATATCATTTACATCATCTTCCATGTAATCTCCTTCATATTTTTTTATCTGTAAAAACTTGGGCTTTGTCATTTCATTTGTTTTATAAAATATGTAATGACCATATTTCCCCTTTCTAATTGTAATTTCTTTTGATAAATATCTTACTACACTCGCTGGCAATCCTTTCATACTCTCTTTGTTGCTTTCAACTGAATAACTTCCATCATTTGCATAACGCATTAGTCCAATTGGTACTGTAGTTTCATTCATTTTAATTACATCAGCAATTGTAATATCCTTTTCTGGTTTTTGAATATTATTTACAGATTTATTTTTTCCATTTATTTTTACATATAAACCATACTGTCCTTTCTTCAAATATATTTCTTCATCATTATAAACTCCTAAATATTTTCCACTTGCACTACTAATTAAATCAGTCAAATCATCTATTTTATATTCACCTCTCTTTAATCGTTCAATATCAATATCTTTTTTTACACCTATAAATTTTGTTTCCCCATTTTTCATTTGCTTTATTACTGGACCATGTTTAGCAACTATATATGTATGATATTCGTCTATTTTTATCCCATTATTTACAGATGCTGGCTGATTTCCATTCATGTTTTTACATTTATTAATTAACCCAGTCAACTCTTTACTACAACCATTGCATAAATCAAAACAAGACTCTTCACCTTTTGCAATTTTATCTAATCTCTCTTCCATTTCTTTTGTATAATCATAATCTATGAAATTTGTAAAATGTTTCAATAGAAATTCTATTACCAAAACACCTGTTGGTTGAATTACTAATTTATTATTTTCATTTCCAAATTCCTTCTCTTCACTTTTTTCTGTAATTTCATTATCAATTAATTCATAATTAACACATTTTAATGATTTACCCTTTATATTCTCTCTTTTTACATAACCTCGTTCTTGAATTTTGTCTATTATACTACTAAATGTTGATGGACGACCAATCCCCTTATTTTCTAATAATTCTACTAACTTTGCTTCTGTGTAATGTGTCTTAAGGTCTTTAAGAGAGAAATTACAAGCAATTTTTGAATAATCAAACTGTTTACTCTTATCCAATGATAATAGATAATCATAATATTCACTACTATCATTAACACCTTTAACTATTTTCCATCCAGGAAAAATATTCTTCTCACTTGAATAACGAAACTGTTTTTCCCCATATGCACTTATAACTGTTGTCATTTGTTTATATTTTGCTTCACTCATACAACTTTCAATTGTATTATTCCAAATTAATTTATACATTCGTTTTTCTTTTGGTTGCATTTCACTTTTTGCTTCTGTAACTGTTACATCAGTTGGACGAATCGCTTCATGTGCCTCTTGAGCATTATTATTATCATCTTTTTCTTTGCTGTCCTTTTTCGTTTTCTTTTTTGTTTTTTGTTTTCTAGCTCCATCTGCTAAAGATTCTATTTCATCATGTACATATTTCTCTCCATAATTACTTGTTATATGCTGTTTTGCTGATTCTATAAATTCCTTACTATATTTTGTACTATCAGTTCTCATATATGTAATCAGACCAGCTTCATATAATGTTTGACATATCTTCATTGTATCTTTTGGTGAAATTTTAAGTTCACTACTAGCTTGCTGCTGTAATTTACTTGTTGTAAATGGTATTGGAGGGCGCTTACTTACATTTTTTTCTTTTTCACATTTCATTTTGTGTTCGTAATTTACACTTTCTGAAAGAAAATCTTCTACTTCTTCTCCATTTTTAAAAGTATGATTAAGAGAGAAGGGAATAATATGTTTTGTAAAATATCCTACTGTATTATAAGATTGAGTACCAGGTGATTCATCAATTAATTTCTGATTTTCATAAATAAGCTTTAACGCTGGCGACTGACATCGTCCTGCGGACAAACCACTTTTCCTGCTAATATTTTCCCAAAGAATTGGTGATATGCGATAGCCTACTACCAAATCTAATATCTGTCTTGCTTGTTGTGCATGTACTAGATTCATATTTAGCACTGTTGGTGATTTTACTGCTTCTTTTAATGCGGTTTTAGTTATCTCATTAAAAATAATTCGCTTGGTACTAGATGGTGATAAATTAAATAAATCGCAGATATGCCATCCAATACCTTCACCTTCTCTATCATCATCTGTTGCAATTATAACATCTTTAGCCTTTTTTATTAAACCTCGCAATTTACTTATTTGGTTAAGTTTACTCTCGGAGTTTGTAAAGGTTGGATTAAATTTTTTATCAATATCTTTTAATGTTTTTAATTCTCTTAAATGTCCATAACTTGCAACACAAATATATTCCGAACCAAGAAAACTTTCTATTTTTTTACACTTCGCAGGAGATTCTACAATGACTACTATTTTTCCTGACGACATATTATCTTATATCTAGAGAGATATGTTTATATTAATTGCAATTAATATAAACTAAATAATTTTAAATTGCTTAACGGCGCTTGCCAGAACGGCGTTTGCCAGAACGGCGCTTGCCAGAACGGCGCTTGCCACTGCTGCGCTTGCCAGAGCGGCGCTTATTGGTACGAACCTTGCCGGAGCGGCGCTTGCCACTGCTACGCTTGCCACTACTGCGTTTGCCAGAACGGCCCTTAGAACCGCGTCTACGACGGCCACCTTCCATGGCTGCTGGTGCTGGTGCTTGTGCTTGTGCTTGTGTTGTATCTTGTGCTACTGCTGCTAATTCAGACATTATATATTAAGCAACTAAAAAAAATATTTTAATAAATATTTTTAATTATTCAATCTCTAAAATATATTAATTATTATTTTCTCTATTATTGTAAATATTTCTAAATGTATCTAAACAATATCCAGCAAAATGAACAAATTCATCTTCATCCCGACTCAGCGTTCTCTCTAAATCTGTCACACAGAATTCATCAAAACATTCGGCCGCATCTATACCTTGTTGTATCTCATCAACATCATCCCAATATTCTACTATAGGGTCTTGATCACCATCATCACTTCTCTCCATATTTATTGCTAAATTTAATCCATCCATAACATCAGTAATATCGTACGAAGAAATCCTAAATACTCTTGCTGGGATTTTATAAACACTATTTGATATTCTTGTTATAACTTGTGTATGGTCGCAATCTTGTGATTGATTAATCATTTCACAATATTTATAATCTAGTGCTGTTAATATTTCATTTAAACTCAATGATTGAAGTAACTCCTGTCGTTCACGATAAAGATTTTTATCCCGAATTTCAATAATCAAATCTTGAATTTCATCAGGAAGAATATCCCAATAAGACTGTGGTGTATTTTTTTTTACAATTGACATTACCATAACAAATTTAAAAAATTTAAAATCAATTTTTTTTAATTTTTTAATAAAATCAGAATTTAAATAAAATCAGAATTTAAATAAAATCAGAATTTAAGCATCAATCTTATTTTCTGCTTGTATTCTTTGTTTGTATTCACTCCATGAAATATCTTTATGTCTAGCTTGTTTTGGTTTTTTGGCATGTTTTCTATTTTTTTTTTCGGTATTTTTATCTCTCTGTAATGCACTATCTACATAGATTTCTTTAAGAATGCTTCCTACTTGATAAGATGCTTCATGTTGGTCTAAATTTCCATCTTCTATCTGTTTTAAAATATTCAAAAATTTTGAAAGCAAATTTAAATCAATTTCTGACTTCTTTACACGATTGAAAATGTCAGTATAATTATCATACAAAAATTTACATTTTGAACGACATAACATATCAAACTCATTCGGATTAGATTTAGCAAGCCGCTCATATTTTCTCTTGATGTTATTTAGATTTTCTACATCATTTTTAATAAGTGTACTATGTTTTGTTCTACGAATTAATTCAGTAGTCTCTTCAGTATCATTATCCCCAATCATTTTTTTCAAATTCAATCGTTCCTTCTCGTTCATTATATTTAATAATATAATATATTTTTATATTACTTAATAATATAAATGAAACTCATAAATTTTACTCTATTAAAAAAAATTGTACTGTTATGTATTCTATTGTTTATATTAAATATGATTTTAAACATGGTTACAAAGAGAGAAGGATTTTATATTGTAAGTACTGCTGACAGTCAGGCAAATGCTTTATCAAAAAAAGTACAAGAACAGAAAGAGAAAAGTTGTTCAAATTGTAGAGAAACTAGTAGTAGTGATCAAGTAGAAAGTAATTGCGGGGAGCATTGTAATTAAAATATCATATTATATATAAAATGAACACAAATGATGTATTTTATTCATTGGTAATATTTATCGGGTTTGCTACATTATTTATTATGAGTATAATGGAAACTAGAAGAAAAAGAGTAAGAGATAACTGGAGTCAAATGAAATGTAATCCCAGTGTTATGTTATTTGCAAATTATTACAAAGAAGATGTTAGTACTGTTCAGAATTTTAATGAGTGTATGAGTGAGATGAAAACATCTAGTCTATTTGATGTACTTGGACCAGTTAATGATATGTTTAGTTCTCTTTCTGATTTTGGTGGTAGTATGCAAAGTGAAATTACTGGTATCAAGTCATTCTTAAATAGTTTTGTTAGTATAGTAAATGATACATTTAGTGTATTTTTTATACTTATGACAAATATGACAGCTGGTGTTTATAAAATTTTAGCAAATATGCGAGATACAACCGAAAGAACTATTGCTGTCAATGAATTATTGAAAGTTATGATTGACCAACAACGCGCTTACATTAATGCTGTTGCTTATTATAAAGACCCTAATGAATAAAAATCAGATTTTTCATGTAATATGTAATTAATAGATAATTATATTATTGCTATAATATAATTATGAACACAGAATCAAGTAATGACTCTAGTAATTTTTTTAAAATTTTTAATGAATATAATGATGATTCATATTTTAGTAAATATGGTATGGATGTTATACTCACAATTTTTACTCTATTTGTTATAATTTTACTTATAATGTATATTAGAGTTCAAAGTAACAAAAACTATTATATATATGGAAAATATACGGACGAAGATGGTAATCAAAAACCTATATGGGAGCGTGAAAGATGTAAGCCTCATATATTACCATTTTCTGGTAATTTATATCGTCCAGACCAGTCAAAAAGTGCTTTTGAAACTACTATGAATAATTTTGAAGAATGTATTAAGAGTCCATTTGATAAAAGTAATTTAGAAATGGTAAATCCATTTAAACTATTAGCAAATACGGTATCTGTACTTCTTACAACTTTAACAGCGATTATTAGTGGTATTAGAAGTTATGTACAATCAATATTAGATATAATATTTACGCGTTTCAAAGCTAACAAAGAGTTACTGAATAATGTTCAAATGGACATTATGAAAAGATTCGTAGTTGGTGTTTATGATAAATTAAATGAATCCTTTAGAACACTGAAGACCAGTATTACTACTTTTACTACAGATACTTATGAAAAAACACTTGGTGCTGCAATAAGTCATATACAAATTACAATAAAAGAGTATTTTAAACAATGGTATGAAACTTTATTTTATAAAATATTAGGTGGTAACATATTAAGAATAAGTGCTATTAGTTTAGTATTAGGTTATCTTTCTGGACCATTTGGATTAGGTCTTGTTATTGCAGGTATTATTGGTATAATTGCATCTGCAATTTTATTAGGAATAAGTAAAGAAATGAGTGTTGAAATGCAAAGTCATTATAATTTACTATCTGCTGCTGGAAAAACTGTAATTGCACCAATTGGTGGTGCAGCTGATTGGACCACAGACAAACAATTTTCAACATTTTATGGTAGAGAATATAATACAGAAATAATTACTAATGATTTTGGACAAATTGAAACAAAGGTTGAAAATTTTAATGAGCCTGTAAGAGGTGGAAATATTGATAAAATTACAGAACTTACAAAAGCGTCAGTTGGTGACTTAATGTCTGCATGGAATTTTTATAGTTCTGGTATTTGGCAGAAATCAATTGAAACAAACCGAGAAATCATTGCTGATATGAAAAATTTGTCCGATGAAGATGCGCAAAAAATTAAAGATGGTGGCAATGATAATACATTTGAATGGCCTGAAGACTTCGGTGGAACTGGTGTAGATAGATATCAAAAAAATATAAGAAGATTAAAAAAATATTTAGGTGAGAAAGAAAGTGGGGGTGATGTTGACCGAGAACAAGGAAAACTAGAATTTTTTAAAGATAATGTTCGTAACTGTATTCGTGTAAAATTTAATAGTGAAGGTTGGAATGAAATCTTGGAAAAAAATAAAATTGCTGATGATACTGGATGTCCTAACTTATTTGTTTATGTAGATAAAGAACAAGAACATATATTAATTTTAAATGCAACATGGGAAGGTTTCATTTTAGGTGCACCAGATACTGCTGGTGGAGAAGTGAGAACAAAAGAATTTATTAAAAATGTTATGGCAGATGGCGGAAATTATACAACGCGTAAACCGAAAGATGGTGATAAAATTACAAATGGACAAGAGCGATTGTGGGCAAGTAGAATGTGGTATTGGAATGATGATGTACATATATGTGATGTTGGAAGTATAGCAATAAGACAAGGCGCTAATGGTAGTTATGCTGAAGGAGATATTATTTTTAAACTGAAAGCATGGGTTATTAAGAAGAATGATGCCGATTTTACAGATACAGGTGATTTAGGTAGTCATAATTGGTCTAGAAATTTTAGTTTCAAAAATAGAGCCGCCTTAGATGCAGAATGCATGTCTGGTTGTTTTGGTAAAAATACTGATATTAAATTAAATAATGGCAGGATGAAAGCCATATATAAAATTAAACCTGGTGATATTCTAGAAAATAATAACAAAGTTAATGCTGTTATGAAATGTAAATTATCTGGAAAGTCACTTTATAAATTAAATGAAACAATTGTAACTTCTCATCATAGAGTATTACATAATAATGAATTTATATATACATATATGCATCCTAATGCTACTCTGTACGATAATAAAAATTATAAAGATAAATATGTTTACTGTTTAACAACAGATAGCAAAACAATTAATATTGGCGAACATGTATTTATTGATTGGGATGAATTAACTAATAAAGATATTTCTTCCTTAAAACTAACTTTGTCAAATGAGTTTGAGAGAGAACAAGAAAATAAGAATAGCGAAAATATAAATATAGGTAAAATAATACACAAACATATTGATTCTGGATTTCATCCATATACGACTATCAAACTTAAAAATGGTGAAACCAGATATCTTAAAGATATAAAACATGGTGATATATTAGACAATTCTTCTTCTGTTAATGCGATTGTTAAGATTGATGCAAGTGATATTGACATATACAAACATGATATTGATGGAAATTCTATTTTTGGAACTGCAAATTTAACATATGTCAATCATAATAAGATTAAAACCACTTATTATAATGAAAATAAGAGAGAACAATATAATCTAAATGAAGACAAGACTAAAGTAAAATATCTCTATCATATTTTAACAAATACTGGTTCATTTACAATTAATAACATTGAATTTACTTGTTATAACAAAAATTTGGAAATATTTTTATGAGACTATCAATATTTGGCAAAATTACATCTGCTTCATTTAAATTCACATTTTTATAACCACCAGATAAAACACCAACAACGCGACCGAATTTTGCATTAATTCCTGCATGAACATCTGATATTGTATCACCAATCATCATTGCATTCTCTGGTTTAATATTTAAATTTTTACATATTCGCAAAAGAGGTTCAGGTGACGGTTTATTTGCTATCATGTCATTACCACAAATTAAATCATCAATATATGATTTATTATCTAAATTTATAGTTTTATTACTTTCCGATTTTTCTGAAAGTTTTAAACCAATATCTAATATATTAAGACACTCTTCAGTTGGTTTTCGGTCATCACAAGTACATATTGCGATTTTGATGTTATTCATATGTAAAAAATTAAATACACCATGTACATCACCACATTGTTTTATTGTTTCTTTTGAAACTTTTATGTCAAACCATATCTCTCTTATCATCTGAATAACAGATTTACGGTCTTTTTCATTTTCACAAACAACCAGCTTTCTTATATTTATTATGTAATCACATATTGCATTACGAATATCATCGTTACTTCCTTTTGCAACAATGCTATCACCATCAAATTCATTTTTTATGTTGTCATAACCTAAATGTTGCCAGATAGACGGTTTTCCATTCTCTCTTTCTAATAATTCTGGGAAAATTTCAGTAAGATTTTTTACAATTTGTAATGTCCAATTACCAAACATTAATGTATTATCTATAATAGTACCGTCTTTATCAAAAACCACTAACTTTATATCATTACTAGGAATACGCATTTGGTAATACTTATAAAACTCCTGCTGTCGTATTAATTCATAAAATTCTAATTTTTTATTTTGACTTCTAATTTTATCGTATTTTTTAAATATTTTGTAAAATCCTAAATAATTTATCAATATAAATTTTAATAGGCTCTCTTTATCTAATATATTATTTTTTCTAGCAGAATTTACAAAAAGATTTATTTTTTTAAACTCTAAAATTATTAAGTCTTTAAAATATGTGTAATCACATGAATTATCTTTTATTGTTTCTTTTAGATATTCATAATCAATGTAAAAATCACTAATTTTATTATAGGATTCTTTTTTTTTATTGAGAAATATCCCAAATTTCATATATTACATTGTATTCTCATTTTATTTATTCTGATTTATTTATTCTCATTTTATTTATTCTGATTTATTTATTCTCATTTTATTTATTCTCATTTTATTTATTCTCATTTTATTTATTCTGATTTATCTAATTATATTTGCTCTAATATCTTCTATACTCATTAAATATATATTAATAAGCTCATTAATTATATCTATAAATTTTTCATTTATAAATAATGGAGAAGTGATTTTTACATATTGTAATATACATTTATTAGTAACAATATTGTATGTTAAATCTAAAAGTCGTTCTCTCTCATTTATTAATTCAGTATCTTTAAGAAATTCTCTTAAGTAACGCAATAAATAAATATTCCAACTTGTTAATTTTTTTATATTAAACATATAGTCAATCAAACACTGTTTTTCTTCATAAATCATTTATATTATAATAAATATTATTTTACACTTACAATAATTAACATACAATAATTAACATACAATAATTAACATACAATAATTAACATACAATAATTAACATACAATAATTAACATACAATAATTAATTTAATTAATTTAATTAATTTAATTTAAAGGTCTGTATATATTAATACATATATTATGCTTGAGTCTCGTTTCAAAAATCGTGTAATGGTGGGTATGTGTAGTGCATTAACATTTATATATTTTTATAATAACCCAGATAATCTTGATGCTATTAAAGTCAGAATACAATCAGGATTACATTCTTCATATAATTTAATTAGTAGAATTTTTAATGTAAATTTATACTCTAATCGTCTTATAACATCATCTATTACATTCCAAAATGAAAATCAGAATAAAAATGATAATGAAAATCAGAATGAATAAATTTTTGATTTATTTCGTATTTTAATTTTGATAAATTGAAATAAAATAATGTAAATTAATAATATCAACAAAAATGGAAAATAATAAGAAAAAGTGGAAATTAACAAAGCATGGAAATTTAAAAATACATGAAAAAAAAGAAGTTACACTAAAAGAATTCCGAATCCATACTCTAGCTTATGACTTATCTAAAAAACACAAATGTTTAAATGTCCCAAAAATTATTAAATATAACAAAAAAACAAAAACAATGACAACAGTTTGTGTAGGTAAGTGTAATGTTTCCGACTTTTATGGTGAAGATAATGATTGCATTTCAGATGATTTATTTAATAAAATAAGAGAGATTATACAACTCTTATATGATTCAGGTATTGTATATCCTGATATTACTGGATATAATTTCATTGAATCTGGTATTAAACGAAAAAGGCTATGGATATTTGACTTTGAACATGCTGAATATTTACCAAAAACTCCTAACTGGTTCGTAGAAGATTTTCTTGGAGGACATAATTCATGGAATCCAGATTTTAGATAATTAAAACATGAAAAAATATTTTAATTATTTAACTTGTAGTACGCCTCGTTTTTCTTTTGCTAGAGCGTCTCACGGTTTTTTTCCTTGTTCTACTAGTTTTACTGACAGATAAATTTACTGCTTCCAGTCCTTTATAATAATTTTTAATATCCATTTCAATCATGTTTGAATTCAAACGAACTGTAGGTGTTCTTTTAGTGCCTCCTATTTTAGATTTTGGTTTTTGACCTGATTTTGAACTTGATTTTGTGCGTGATTTTTGTGAAGGCTTACTAATATTTTCTGGTGTAGTTTCTCTACTTGGATATGGTACTTTCAATGGCAGTGGTATTCCTTTATCAATATTATAACCAACTCTTACACGAGACATAAATTCATATGAACCATTACCAATGTATATAGATAAATCTTCAAGTGATAAAAACATTTTCAAAAAATTAATTAAAAATTCAGATGGTGCAAACATCATTGGGCATGTCAAATTTATTTCCGTTTTAAAAAATCCACTACTTGAATACTTATAACTAGGATTATTAAATATTGGTGTATAAACAAATTCACAATTTTTAGATTTACCATTCATAAAAGCTATTAATTTTCCAAAATATATACTATTATAATCATCACCATAATATGTAGGTTCAAATACAACTTTCTTACCTTGCGTAAGTAATTTAATAATTACACTCAAAATTAAACGATTTTGTAATTTAGATTCTATTGGTATACTATCAGGATTGCCACCCTTCATTGATTCTTTTGATTTTTTTGTTTTAGAACCACTTTTTGAAGTAGATTTCTTTTTAGAACCACTTTTTGATGGTTTAAACTCTTGTTTATTTGTAGTTCTCAATTCTTTAATTACAGGTGTTTTTTTGAATTCATCTTTCAAAAAATTCTCAAAATTATTTATAATTACAATACCATCACTCCTCATTTCCAAATTAAATTGGTTTATATTCAAATTACGGATTGAATTATCATGCATCTTCGCAATTTCATTATATGTCATAGAATCATCATTAAAATATGCATCATTACCCCATTTATCGTCAAAATTTGTGATATATAATGGTTGTTCATTTCCCTCTTCATCTTCATCCATATCAATAAATCCTTTATCAATTAGCTTATCATTACCGTCATTTAAATATTTCGTTTCCTTCATATATTCTAAATATTCTTTCATACCAGTCATCATTTCTTTATTTGGAAAATTCAAATACTCATGATATTTTTCAGACACAGGATCAAGGAAATCCTCTTCCAAAAATCCCGAAAATTTCGCACTACGGTCGCTTGCGGCGCCAGCCGCCCCAGCAGATTCTTCTGTTGTCAAACATTCTGAATGCTCTACATATATTGTTTTCTGCATTCCTTCATAATCCCATTCATATATATATTCTAATATTCTCTCATCATAATCCAATGTTAACCATAAATATTCTATTGGTAATGGCATTACTTTCATTGGACATAACATCTTATAACTATTAAATACCAATGATAAAACACGGTCATCTGCACGACCACTTTGACTTTTACTACCCGCTGTCTCAATCCACTTATTTAAAAGCAATTTAGACTCATCGCTCGTAGAAAACCACATTATACCACCAGAAGTTTCAAATGTATAAGGATCATAAGTTATACTCTCCATCATTTTATAACCCGAACGCGGGTCAATATACCAACTCCTTGCCATAAAATCTATTTCATCCCGCATATCAAAAATCTGTGGATATTTACGAACGAACATATCACCATCTATATACAATACAGCGCGCCCACCACATGATTCTAATGCTTTCTTAATAAAAAGTGGTTTCGCATTAATAGCTAATTGATAACCATCACTTCTATCTGCAAATTCAGGATACTCAACGGAAAGAAAATTGCAATTATTTTCACGACAGGCGGTTTCCCATTTTTCAATCATCTCTTGAAATTGAACCGCTCCTAGATATTGTAACTGTTCACTTAAAATATCATAGATATTCATTTTCTTTCCAACATATTTTCTAAAAAACTCATTTTTAAAATATATTCCATCTTTCGTTTTAGCATCATCTTCAAAAGTAAGTTCTTTATTTTTCACAATTTTACGAATATCATTTTTGGCCGTTTTAATATCCTTCTCTATTTTATCAATCAGTTTTTTATCTTTTGGGTCTAATTTTTTTTCTCCCGTAGAATTAAAATATCTATTTTTTAATGCCTTTGCTTGTTCTTTCAATATATAAATTTGATTTACTTTATATTTAATTAAGTGCATAACTTCTTTCATCATAATTTCAAAAATATTCTCAATCTCTGCTATAGTTTTAACTTCATAATTAAGTGGGGGGACTGTTCCTGCTTTTGTCCCCTTCCATCCAGGACCGCGCCCTTCTTTTAACTGATTGATTTTTCTTTTAGCCTCAGCTTCTTTCTCTTCAAGCGACAATTTTAAATTAATACCTAAATCTTCAAACATCATATCTTGATATGACTTTGCTTTATGTTTAACTGCTTTTATAAATTGTGGGTCTGCTGCAGCAATTTCATCTAAACGACTTGCTGCCTCCATCATTTTTTTAGGGTCGCCCTGTGCTTTTATGTATGGCATTGAAGTTTTAAGCATTTTCTGTAAAAAGTTTTCTAATTGCAAAACAAAAATTTCATAAAATGCCGTACATGGTCGCATTGTATTATTATTAAATTTATTACGACCCCACCAATATGTAACAACTACAAACTTACTGGCATCATTTACAATTGTAGGAGAAATACTTTTTGCACTAATAATCTCTTCTACATTTTTATATTCATTAGACATATTACTTGCCATTGTATATATATTATTATGATATTTTATTTTTGACTTTAATTACCATTCCATTTAAAAAAATCTAGTTCACATATTTCACAATATTTTATTTGTTGAATATCTTCTAAACCACAATCTACTTCATCTTCTACCCATGAATGAACACAAGATTTATCAATGTTATCTTCTATCGTCTGGAATAAAATTGGGTCATCTTTCATAAACGCTTCTACAAAGAGTACTATATCTTTTCGGTCCTTTACTCGTTCATATACTTCCTCTTTTGTGAGATGACCTGTGCGATTTGAAATCATTAATCGTCTAAAATATATTAGGTCTTCTAACATATTTTAATTTATATAATAATATACGATACATTATTTAAGTCATTTATCGCTTCTTTGTAGAACCCTTCTTCTTTCTACCCTGCTTGCTTTTGCGCTTCTTGCTTTTGCGCGACTTTTTTGTACGGCGTCTTTTTACGCGAGTTTTTTTCCCACCGCCTCGCCTTGTATTTTGTGCCCCTTCCAATGCGGTTTGGCGATTTCTTGACCTTTGGGTCATGGGCTGTGGTGAACGAGGTGTTGTTGGTGCTGAACGAGTTGTTGTTGGTGCTGAACGTGAACCTGGCCCCCCGCGCTGATGTCTGTTCGCAACGCGTGCTGCATCCTGTTGCCTTTTTATTATTAGACGTTGCGCATGCACTTCCTTTTGTCTCATCTTTTCAGCGTCCTTTGTGGTATTCACTGCCCGTTGCCTTTTTTCGTTCGCCTTCATCATCAATTTCACTCCCTCATTAGGCAAAACCCCTCCATCTCCCTGTTGTTTATCAGACTTGTAAAATTTGCCGTCTCCACTTATACATAAATTATCACTCATTATTAATATATTATAAGAATAAATTATTTCTTAAAATATATTATTTCTTGCTAGTTTTGCGTTTCTTCTTCTTTTTATCTTTCTTTTTAGTTTTCTTTCGCTTTTTCTTTTTGTCACTACGCTTCCTTCCTCCACGAGTGCGTCTTTTCCCACCACCTCCGTTTGATGGTTTGTTATCTTTGTTTGCTTTTGCTGCTGCTGTTGCTGCTTCTTGTAATTCTTTAATAATAGCTGTTTCTTCCATGGGAAGCCCCCCATCTAATGTTAATTCCGGCGGTGACGAACCTACAGGTTTTCCATTTACAAATTTTTGACTTACACAAACTTTTACTGTGTGTTCTTTTGGTTTGGCAGGGGCAGGACCGGAGACGGCATTTAGGTCTACTGCTCCGCTTGCTGCTTCTGGTGATGCGGTTGTGCTGCCTGCTACTGGGTCTGCATTTGCTCCTGCTGCTGCATCGCTTGCTGCTGCTGCATCTGGGTTTTCTGCTGGTGGTGTTGTTGTTGTTGTTGCTGCTGCTGCTTTGGCTTCTGCTGCTGCTTTCTGCTGGTCTGCTGCTTTGGCTTCTGCTGCTGCTTTCTGCTGGTCTGCTGCTTTGGCTTCTGCTGCTGCTTTGTTCTCGCTGCTGTTGCTGTCACTTGTGCTGCCGCTGCTGTCGCCGCTTGTGACTACTGTCTTTTTCTTAATGTTCTCATTCTCCTGGTTGTCTGCTGCTGCATCGCTTGCTGGTTTTGTCAGTCTTTCCTCTGTTATATTTGGTGGAGCGACTGCTCCTTCTAAATCTCCCTGGTCAGGTGGTGGTACTACTAGTGATGGTACTTTTATTGTTCCTGGTGGTCCGTCTCTTTGTGTTTTGCTTCGCCCGCGCTCATCATTTCCTGGTGTTTTTCCTCCTTGTCCTGCTGCTCCGCTTGTGCTGCTGGCTGCTGCTGCTGCATCTACTCCTCCTGTTCCTCCTGCTCCTTTTCCCGACATTTTTTATATATATTATAAATACATTAAAAAATATTCCTAAAAATAATTATTTTTTTCTAGTCTGTTTTTTATTTCCACCAATTTTCCCGCGTTTTGTCTTTTTGTGTTTCATGCCCGATTTAGAACCTGGTATTGGAAGATTGTCTACTATTTTATTTTTTTTCCCACCACCTCCTTTCTTTGCCCGCAGCTCAAAGTCCAAGAGGACCTGGTTATCCGGCAGCTTCGTCCCAGTAAAGCCTGGATTCATCGACCTCGATAATGGGCCACTCATCCCCTCCTTCGCCTTCTTCGCCTTCTTCTCCTCCTCTACCTTTTCCTTCCGGATATCCTGAAAATCCTGAATGTTGTCACTAAGTTCTTTAATAAGAACCCGCAGTTCCGCCTCTCTGCGTTCATCATTGTTAGCCTTCATCTCCGCATTCAATTTGTCCCTTTTCGCTCTCAACTCAGCAAGGTATTGACCAGCCTCAACCGCCGGCGTAGCCCTCTCAGGATTAAACTGTTGCAAATTTTTTTGCCCTTGTACACGGGCATCGGCAGCCGCCTGCTTGGCAATATCGCTCTTCGTCAGTGCTTCTTGGTTCAGCTTCAGCTGCCTCTGCGCCGCCTCCCCTAAGTTGCTTTCATTGATGTTAATAAACTTATCTTTCAAATCCACATCACCTATCTTCAAACTAATTATATCTATCTCTTCGTCCTTAATGCCGCCACCAGCTTGACTTGCTGCTGCTGCTGCTATTGGTGCCCGAAGTGTCTTTTGCCAATTGCCTTGGTCTGCTCCTATTGCTTCTGCTGTTTTTGCTTCCTTAATAACATCTTTCAAATCTGTTCCAGATTGCTTTGCTGTCTTCTGATATTCTTGTAATTGTTCTACAGTGATATTATTTTTTGCTGCATAATCTTTATCTTCAATAAGTGTCTTTTTATTTACACCTAAATTCGCTGCTTCTTTTTCCAAGGCAGCATCAATTTGCTCATCGCCAAATCCGTCTCTTTTCTTACTTGCACTTGGCACTTTCTCACTTAGTTTCCCTTGCACATCAGATTTTAATACTTCTTCTTTGTAATTTTCTTTAACAGCTGGTAGTATTTCTTCATCTTTTAGTAACTTTTGTATAGTTTCTCCGTTTAACTCAAACTTTTTTCCGTCTATTATAAATTTAAAATTTTCAATATTTGTTACAGCTTCGCCTGTCTCTTTGGTTGCTGGTGCTTGTGCAGGTGCTGGTGCTGCTTCTGGTGCTGGTGTGTTTGCTGGTGCTTTTGCTGGTTCTGCTGGTGCGTTTGCTGGTGCAAGTGTTTTTGCTGGTGCTGGTCCTCCTTTTTTTGCTTTTGCTTGTGATGCTGTTGAAATAAATTTTATATTATTCCCCCTTTTTTGAAATCCCGATTTCATAATATATATTATCAGAATAAAAAATATTTCTAATAATATACACACCCTATAATTATTAATACTTACATATACATTGACACTGGAGTTTTGTTGTCTTCTTCATTTGTCTTAATCACCTTATCTACAATTTCATTCGTAATTTTCATTGGGAATTCAACCTTAATCGCTAAATCATCTTCAAACAAATTCTCGCCAGTCCGCATCAATCTAAACAAATTCAATTTTCGGTAAATTGTTTCAATACACCGTTTCAAATTACGAACACCCTTCTCTTCATTTGTATAACGGTCAATAATATATTTCAATACTTCTTCACTAATTTCAATCTGCCCCTTCTCAAACTTCATCTGCTCGCGAATCTTTGGCAACAAATAATCCTCTACAATAATTCGTTTCTCCTTCACTGAATAACCCTTAGTACTAATACGATACATCCTATCCTTCAAAATAGGATTCACCTTATCTTCATCATTATAACTAAAGATAAACATACACTTGCTCAAATCCAAATCAATCTCCGAGAAATATTTATCATGGAATTTATCATTTTGCGTCGTATCTGTCAAATGTGTCAAAATACTCGCAATTTCCTCACCTCGCGGTGTGTTGCTAATTTTATCCAACTCATCAAAGTAAATCACAGGATTCATTGTCTTACATTGTACCAAAATGTCTACAATCTTACCCCATGTACTACCCTCATAAGTGTAAGAGTGACCTTCTAGTACACTACTATCAGTTGCGCCACCGAGTGCGATAAATGCAAATTCACGACCCAGAATTTTACTAATTCCATCCTTTACCAATGTAGTCTTGCCAGTACCCATAGGTCCCTTGATTGCAATTGCAGTGCCAATCGCTGCTGGATTTGTAATCCATTGGCCAACCATCTGGATGATTTGCATTTTTGCATCATTCATACCATAAACTGCCTCATTCAATGTTTTCTGTGCATTCGCCATAAATTCGTGACACTTTTCCACACCATCTTCAGCTGTAATTGGCAAATTTGCATATTTATTAAATGGAATTCTCATAAAAGTGTCAACCCACTGCTTCATTTTGTAAAACTCATTCGTACCTGGCTCCATATAATCAAGCGTATTCATTTTTCGTAATGCAACCGCCTTATATTGAACCGGAATATCAGTCTCAAGTAAACCAATACGAATCGGTTTGGCATCATCATTATATTTCTTAATAGCTTCCAATTTTTCAATAAGTGACTGTTGTTGTTCCAAATCCATTTTTTTAAACAAACTGAAATCTGTTTCTTTTCGTTTATCTTTAAGAAGTTTCGTAAACTCCTTTGTATTTTTTGCATTTTTCTTTTTATTAGCTTTTTTATTACCTCGTTCAATCTCTTTCCGTTTTTCATTACCAATATCAATAATATCACTCAATAGTTGAGAATCACCATGTTTTTTCTTTAATCCATTTGCAATTTTACTAAATTTATCCAGAAGTTTACTGTCTTCTTCAGTATAATTTTTTTTCTTATTCCTAGAATGTTTTTCGGTGTCATCATCATCACTACTACTCTCGCTACTCTCACTGGTTTCACTTTCATCATCTCTTTCGTAATAAGATGGGTCATCTAGTGAAACCAATATATTAAATGCTTTTTTCTTAGAATATACTGTACCATATAGTTCATCGCTATCATCCTCATCTTCATCACTACTTTCATCACTAGTTTCAGTAAGTGTTTCACTTTCAGATTCGGATTTATGATGCTTACATCGTTTTGAATTTCGCTTTTTCTTTTTAGGCTTTTCATAATCTTCATCGGATGATTCTTCATCGTCTTCTTCTTCCAAGATTTCAGCAACTCTTTGGTTAATAAATCGTGATGGAAACATTTTAGAGAGAAAGCGCGTGTATTCTTTTTGGTCAAAATCTTCTTCACTTTCTTCAGATGTTGTTATTCCATCATCACTTTCAGAATTAATATCTTGCTTTTTACTATATTTTTTTTCATCCGATTTATTTCTACGATTGTGTTTTGAGCGAAGTGAATATTTATTTTTTCTATTTTTTTTATTAACTGTCTTTTTCTCAGTAATAGGAGAATCAGAAGTTTTTTTCTCAGTAGAGGAATCTTTATTTTTCATGTCGCCCTTCATTTACTATTATTAATTGTTTTTCTTTCAAATCAATTTTTTAAAATAAATTAAATAAAATTGATTTGAAAACAATCTAAATATATTGTAATAAGTAAAATGGCAAGTGAAAATAAATCAAGAATTTTGGGAATTCAATTTGGTATGTTATCACCAGAAGAAATAGAAAACATGTCTGTCTGTGAAATAACAAGTAGGGACACCTATATTAATAATAAACCAGTACTCGGTGGTCTCTTTGACCCAAGAATGGGTGTACAGGACCCTGGTTTAATTTGTCCTACAGATGGCCATGATTATATTAATACTCCTGGTTACTTTGGACATATCACTTTAGCAAAACCAGTCTTCTTTATCCAATATCTTACAACAGTATTGAAAATATTGCGTTGTACATGTGTTAAATGCAGTAAACTGTTAATTGATAAAGAAAAACATAAAAATGCTATGAACATGCCAGCAGAAGCGAGATGGAACTATGTATTCCAACATGCTAGTAAAGTAAAAAGCTGTGGAGAAGATACAAAAAATGGCTGTGGCTGTATTCAACCTATTCGTATTAAAAAAGAAGGGCTTGCAACTATCTTAGCTGAATGGGATAAAGAATCATCTGGAGAAGAAGGCAATATTATGAAATTAACACCTGATTTTATTCTTAAAATTTTCAAAAGAATTTCAGATGAAGATGTCAATTTCATGGGTTTCAGTTCTGTTTGGTCTAGACCAGAGTGGATGATTTGCAAAGTACTACCAGTTGCCCCACCAGCCGTTCGCCCATCAGTTAAACATGACTCTCAACAACGAAGTGAAGATGATATTACGCACATTTTGGTAAATATTATTAAAGCTAATAAGACATTGCAAGAAAAAATTGATACTAATGCAGCAGGTACAATTATTGAAGATTGGACCACAATGTTGCAGTATTATATTGCAGCTCTAGTAGATAATAATATTCCTGGTGTACACTCAGTTGCACAGCGTTCTGGCCGTCCTCTTAAAACAATTAGAGAACGACTCAACGGTAAAGGTGGTCGTGTTAGGGGTAACTTGCAAGGAAAGCGTGTTGACTTTAGTGCTCGTTCTGTAATTACTCCAGACCCGAATCTTTCAATTCGTGAACTTGGTATTCCACTAAAAATTGCGAAAAACATTACAAAACCAATCATTGTAAATGATAATAATAAAGATTTCTTGATGACGCTTATTCAAAACGGACCAGATAAACATCCTGGTGCAAAAATCCTAGAGCGTAAAACAGGTGAAAATATTTCATTGAAATATGTTGACAAGAATTCAATTGTTCTTAATAATGGTGATATTGTTCACAGACATATGATGGATGGAGATTATATCTTATTTAATCGCCAGCCAACACTTCACAGAATGTCTATGATGTGTCATATTGCAAGAATTATGAAGCAGGGTGATACATTTAGAATGAATGTTGCTGATACAAAACCATATAATGCAGATTTTGATGGCGATGAAATGAATTTGCACATGCCACAAGATGTTGAATCTGAAATGGAACTTAAAGAACTTGCTGCAGTACCATATCAATTGGTAAGTCCAGCAAATAATAAAACGATTATTGGTATTTTCCAGGATTCACTTCTTGGTATCCATGAATTTACAAAATCAAATATTAATTTCACTAAACGACAAGCCATGAATTTGTTGATGAATGAAAAAGATGTTGATGTTAATGCAATTAATACACTTCCTGAAAATGCTAGTCCATTTAACATTCTTACACAAATTACACCACCAATTAGTCTTAAATATAAAAACAAGCAATTTGGCGAAGGTGAGGATTTTAAGACTTCAAACAATGTGTTGGAAATTAAAAATGGCGAGGTTATTCGTGGAAATATTGACAAAGGCATTCTTGGAGATGGTACAAAAGGAATTTTGCATCGTGTATGCAATGATTATGGAAATATTGAAGCTGCTAAATATATTGATGGCCTACAAAATATCGTTACAGAATTTATGAAAACAAATGCTTATAGTGTTGGTATTAGTGACCTTATTGCAAATAAGACTACAAAAGATACAATTACACAAAAGATTGTAGGAAAGAAAAAGGAAGTAAATGAT
>Ga0129351_1000097_pt1 | contig 28134 bp, 15 predicted proteins | sample CPBDNA_8_FD_94423 | JGI IMG/M metagenome (GOLD analysis project Ga0129351, IMG submission 94423) | Freshwater to marine salinity gradient microbial communities from Chesapeake Bay, USA - CPBay_Sum_27_0.2_DNA | ecosystem: Environmental > Aquatic > Marine > Coastal | place: USA: Chesapeake Bay... | reverse complement strand
TATGCCTCTTTTAGAAGCTATACCCGATGAAAATCATGTAATGAGATATAAACTTATAACTCTTCCAAAGAACACTATTAAGATGCCAGTATTAACTGCTTCAGTAGGTTCGATTACATTTAATGCAAATGCTGGATTACAACAACCAGCTCAGATAGTATCGGCTGTTACTGCTAATGTAGCTGATAGTTCATACACTTTTATATTACACGACCAATCAGTTTGTTCAATGGATGTAAATGAAGGAGCTGGTGGTGGTGTTGGTGCTACTACACCTTTCTTCTTAGGTGAAGATGATGCTCCAAATAGTAAGACTTTAGTTGCTAGTTCTGTAAACATCGGAGTTGGTGCTCCTGTAAATGTTCAGAAGGCTACACAATTAACTATAATTGGTAACGATACAGGTGCTACAACTTCCATAACAATTACAAACAAAGTAACAATAGCTTCCATCACAGGATAAGTAGGAGTAAACAATGGCAATTTATAAAGATTTTAATATACAACCTGAAAATAGTTTAGTTTCAAGTGATGTTGTAACAAATGTAAAAGATACTGTATCTTCAGGAATGTGGGCAGATGGTGCTAGTTCTATAACTACATTTTTTACATCATCTACACAATCTGGTTCGTCTGCTGATTACTACTTAGATGTTTATTCAGCTAATCCACAATCAGACTCAACATCTAAACCACAATTTTCTGTAACTTACGGACACTTTAACGGAAGTGGTTCTTTAGGTGCTGTAGGTGTTGATGGTAATAGAGCATCAGCTGCTATATACAGACAATTAACAAATACACTATTGGGACCAACTGAAGAAAAATTTACATTCGCTGGTAGTGGTGCTAACATAAGTCCCGAGTTTGTTTACGCTATATCAGTTGCTAGACAACAACTTCGTGAGAAGATGGATCCAGGCAATTGGGAATTACATATAAGTGGTAGTGGAGCTAAAAAATATAAATTTATTGATGATAGTGGTGCTACAACAAACCCAACCGTTAATCAAGGCGGTAGAGTATTTAATATCGTTAGTGGTTCTATATCAGGCGGAACTACAAGTACACATAAGGCAGCTGCTTCACAAGGTGGTGGTGCTTTTGGATTGTTTTATCCAGATTTAGGTATCTTAGTCTTTAACGGCCCAGCATTAAATGCATCAGCTTCTCTAACATCAGCAACTGCTTCTAATGCGGCTGGTGGTAATGCTGTTGAGTTCTATGAAGACATAAGAGTTGCTAGTTACTTTCAAGCTCGTAGAGAAGAAGTAATTACTTCACAACATTACTTCTGTAGAGTTCCAAATAAGGAGTTTAACTTTAGTTCTAATCCTACATTTACTTCTGGCTCAAATGGAGATTTCACGGTTTCTTCTTTCTTTAAGAATCCAAAATCTTTCATAACTCAGGTAGGATTGTATAATGATAATAATGAACTACTGGCTGTAGCTAAGTTAAGTAAACCATTAGAAAAATCTTATTCGAAAGAGGCTATTATTAAAGTTAAACTAGACTTCTAAGCTTGGGAGATATAGGTCATGTTTAAGAGACTCGACCCAAGAGACATTAATATAACACCCTTTAAGGCTTACAAAGAGTTCACTGTAACCAATACGGATAGTGGTAGTGGAGTTTATGGTTTTAGAGCCATAAGTGCAAGTGCACATAATTTCAATCCTGATACAGCTCCAAAAACAACTTTTGATTCTGCTAGTTTTTATCAGATGCCAAGTTGGTTTATGATTAATCAGATGTATTACAGAGATACTCAAAACAACTTTAACAACTTTGGTCAGAACAATGGTAAACAATATAGATTATTACAGCCATCAGCTTCTATAATTTCAGTATCTAAAGATTTATATGGAGAAAGAATTAAACCAAAGTCTATAACTCTTACAGATGATAGTGGTACTCCAACCTTGACAATAAAAGACGATGGAAACGGAAACTTATATGATAATGCTTTCTCATCAAGTTTTGCTCAATTTGCTTCAGGTGGATTCTCTGATTCTGATATTGTAAAATCTACAGGAAGCTTTGTTGGTAATGTATTCTATGAACATGGTTTGTTAGTATTCACAAACACAGGTTCAAGATTCGCAAACATCGGAACTGGAACAGGTACTGATGGATATAGTCTAAAATATAAATCTCAAGTTACAATAAGAGAACATTCATATACTTGTGTGGTTGGTGAAGGTGAATTAAATTCTACAAATAATATATCAGTAACAAAAGAAAGAAGTGGTAGTATTAGTGTTTCAGGTTCTCAGAGTTGGAGATTATTTCCACCAGGTCATGCTACTTCTAAATCTGGTTCTTATAAACATTACTATCAAGCAGCTAACGAATACAATAACTTTGTAACACATTCTGCGTTTCAACCTTATATTACTAAAGTTGGTTTGTATAATGATTTTAATGAATTAATTGCTATAGGTCAGTTATCACATCCTATAAAAAATGATGAAGAATTGGCTTTAGCTATAAATGTAAGGTTTGATGTATAATGGGTAAGTTTAAAAAGTTAATGGAAGTTTCATCCAATGTAGGTGGATATGGTGCTGATGAAGGAGAACCAGATACAGGTTTTATCAGAGGTGATAAGAAAAGAGTATTGGGTGGATTAGCTGGTAAACCTGAACCTTGGTTTGAGAGAGGTGGATACGAACAGGTTGAATTTCCAAAAGCTGATTACATATATGGTAAAGGAGAGGAAGAGGATTACGCTGTAATAAAAACTGCATATGTAAGTCAGATAAATAAAGACTTCGAAGCTCATTTTGATAGTTGGGAAAATTGGATAGCTGATGAAGATTTTGAACCACAAAACACTCAGATAAATGATTCTAAATACAGAAAGGTTATGAACAATTTATTATTAGAAAGAGTAGACTATTTAGATACAGCACAACAGCTAGTAAAACAATACGGTCTGAAATCAAAGATAAAGTTTACTAAAGGTAGTCAGATGGCAGAATATGTTCCTGAGACAGATACTATAACTCTGAGAAGGTCGTACCCATCTATAAAAGAATTTTTAATGACTATACTACACGAAATCAAACATGCATTAGATGCTAAAAGATTAGGTGTAAGAAAGTACATAAAGAAGTATGTTCAAGCTGGTACAATGGCTACATACAAAGGATTAGACCCACATGATGATAATAAGTGGGAAGAAAAAGCAGAAAGGTTTGCTAAAAAAGAATTATACAAATGGTTGTAAAAAAAATCGTATAATACTTTTTTTCTGTATATATATTACTAATGTTAACATTTAATTTGGTTGTAAAAAAATCTAAGGTTTTTTTAATAAAATATCTTTGCCCTGTTTTACAACTTTTTAATTAAATATTAATAATTAAACTTAAAAGCAATTAAGCTATTAAGCAATAAGCAATAAGCAATTACTATATAAGTTATGAAATCAAGAAGCGCCAAGAACAAAGGTAAGAGACTTCAAAACAAAGTCAGAGACCTTTTACTCGAAACATTCAATCAATTAGAACCAGATGATGTTCGTTCAGCTATTATGGGTGAACAGGGTGAAGACATTAAATTATCACCAGCTGCTCGTAGACTCATTCCCTACTCATTTGAGTGTAAGAATCAAGAATCACTAAACATATGGTCATCTCTACAACAAGCTGAAGAAAATAGTGGTGATTACGATCCTGTCTTGATATTTAAAAGAAACAGAAGTAAAACTTATGCTGTTATTAACATAGAAAAATTCATAGAACTGATAAATGAGAATAATAAATCTTCTAAGTAGAGTTATAGGTAATACAGGCAAACGACTCAAAAAATCAAATGAGTATATGTTTTGGTCACCATTCATATCACATCATAAACCTAAACTACAGATAAATGTACAAACACAGAAATGGCATTGTTGGGTATCCAATCAAGGTGGTCATAACCTATTTCAGTTATTTAAGAAACTAAAAGCCAGTAAAGAACACTTTGATGAACTTGTAGAATTAGTTGGGGACAAAAAGTATGTAAAAAGAAATACAAACAAAGAAGATAAGAAGATTGTAAGACTACCAAACGAATTTAAACCTCTTTGGAAAGATGGTAATAGTATCATAAGAAAACATGCAATAGTTTATCTAAAGAATAGAGGAATTACATTAGTTGATATTATTAGATATGGTATGGGTTATTGTGAAGAGGGATTATATGCTAATAGAATAATAGTTCCATCTTACAGTTCAGATGGTGAACTTAATTACTTTGTTGGTAGGGATATTTATGAAGGTGGTATGAAGTATAAGAATCCACCCGTATCTAAAGATGTGATAGGATTAGATTTATTTATTAATTGGAACGAGCCAATTATTTTATGTGAGGGTGTATTTGATGCTATAGCTATCAGAAGAAATGCTATACCTCTATTTGGTAAAACAATACCAAAATCACTAATGAAGAAAATTTACGAAAAACAAGTTAAACAGATATATATATTATTAGACAGTGATGCTATTATGGATTCGATAAAGATGACGGATAGTTTGATGAAAAATGGTATTGATGTCTATTATGTTAATCTCTCAGAGGAAGACCCATCTGATATGGGATTTAAGAAAGTTATAAATCTCATAAAAGAAACAAAACAAACTTCTTTCTCTGATTTGATGAGGATGAAACTAAATGGCAAAACAAAAAAATATATGGAAATTTAATGACGAAGAGTGGAAAGCTCATATAGATAGTAAAGACCTATTTGAGAAAGTAAAGAAAAAATTTGATTTGGGAAACTCTGTCACTATTTATTATGAGAGTGGCAGCTTATCCGAAGAAACTTCTTGGGATATAATAGTACCAAATAACAAAATAAATGAAGTAAAAAAATTCATAAAGGATAATACTTGATTAAAGAAAATGTTGTTAAAGTACCTTTTCGTAAGCTAAAATACATACATCATATATCTGATATTCAAATCAGAAATTTAAAGCGACATAAAGAATATGAGGAAGTATTTGAGCGTACTTATGAAGAGGTAAGAAAACATAAAGATAATGCCGTAGTCTATATTGGTGGAGATATAGCTCATTCAAAAACCGAAATGTCGCCTGAATTAGTCGATCAGCTTTCTCGTCTATTTAAGAATCTATCTGATATATGTCCTACGATACTAATCGCAGGTAATCACGATTGTAACTTAAATAACATATCGAGAATGGATGTTCTTACGCCGATTGTGAACAACCTACAACATCCTAATTTACATTACCTCAAACGTAGTGGAGTCTACAAATGTGCTGATGTGAAGTTTGTCGTATGGGATGTGTGGGAAAAAGAAGATGATTATATTGAAGCTAAAGACTTTAAGGGTGATACAAAGATAGTTCTCTTTCATGGAACAGTTGATAAATCAGAAACGGACTTAGGTTTCAAACTGCCATCTGATGTAAATATATCTAAGTTCAAAGGTTATGACTTGGGATTGCTAGGTGACATCCACAAACGTCAGCATCTCAATAAAAAGGAAACCATATCTTATTGTGGTTCTTTGGTTCAACAAAATCATGGAGAAGGGTTGAGCCACGGTTACTTATTGTGGAACGTTCCGAAAAGAACTTCTGAGTATATAGAAATACCGAATGACTACGGCTATTATACTATTGATATCGACAATGGTAAAGTACCAGATTGTCCTGATATGCCGAAGAAAGCCCGTTTAAGAGTTAGGGTATCTAACACAAAACCATCCGAACTAAAGAAAGCTATGAGTCTAATTCATAGTAAGTATGGAATCAAAGAAGTTACAGTTACAAAGACAGATTCTATATTCTCTAACGAAAAGGTAAGGGGACAAAGGATTACAGTCGGTAATATTAGAGAGTCTGATTATCAGTATGGATTGATAGAAGAGTATCTAAAACAAAACCATTTCGTAGATGATGAAACTCTGATAGAGATAAAGAAGATAAACGAAGAACTAAATGGTAGATTGCCTGAAGATAATGTAAACAGAGGAGTTGTTTGGAAACTAAAGAAGTTTGAGTTTGATAATATGTTCAGCTATGGAGAAAGCAATGTAGTTGACTTTACCAAACTAAGTGGTATTATCGGAATGTTTGCACCAAACGCTAGTGGTAAATCTTCTCTATTGGATGCTGTATCATTCTGTCTATTCGATACATCCTCTCGTGCTTTTAGAGCAGTAAATGTTCTAAACAATAAGAAGAATGATTTCTATTGTAAAGCTACATTAGAAGTTGAGGGTGTGGAATACTTCATAGAAAGATTTGGTAAGAGACATAAGAATGGTCATGTAAAGGTAAATGTTGACTTCTATAGTTTTGATGATGCTGGTGAAAAGATATCTTTTAATGGTGACCAAAGAAGAACCACTCAGCTAAACATTCGTAAACTTATTGGTACATACGAAGACTTTGTGATGACTGCTCTCTCACTACAAACAAACTCTACAGTATTCATAGATAAGACACAAAAAGAAAGAAAAGAGTTATTGGCTCAGTTTATGGGTATCGGTGTTTTTGACCAACTATTTACTTTAGCTAGTGAAGAAATACATGATGTTCAAGCTCTTCTAAAATCTTTCAGAGACAATAACTATGATACTGATTTAGCAAGTATAAAAGAGAACTTAACTAAGTTTAGAAAAGAGTCAAGAGAGTTTACAACAAGTAAGAAAGATATGATTGAAGAGAAGAAAAAAACAGATAAAAAGATTATATCTCTTACAAAGAAGCTTAGAAAGGTTGATGAGAACTTAGAGAGCTTGGATGACTTAGAAGAAAGAAAGTCATCTCTTAATAATAGTCTAGCTACTACGGATGAAAAGTTTGGTAAGATGAAAACTCTTTCTGAACAATATAAGGTAGAGGAAACTGAACTAACTGAAAAGATAAATATATTCAAAGAGAATGAGGTGGATAAGAAGTTTGCTCAATTAGAACAATACAAATCTGAAAAGAGCAACAATCAGATTGAGATAGACAAACTAAAAATAGAAGTTCAGAATAAGTTAGATAAGATTGAGAAGCTTGGTAATTTAGAATATGATACGAATTGCTCTTTTTGTATGAACAATCCCTTTACATTAGATGCTATGCAGACAAATAAAAGACTCAATGATGATAAGAGTCTAGCTGATAAGTTTGTAAAGAAGTCTGATGAGTTGGAAAGCATCATAAGTGGCTTATCTCATATTACTGCTCATAAACAACAGATGGATGAATGTATAGAAAGTTTTAATCTCTTAACATCCAATATCAGTAAAGTGGATAGTGAACAGAAACTTACTAAGGAAAGAAAAAAGAATCTTATCAATCAGTTAGCTATAGTAGAAGATAAGATTAATCTTTACCACGAACAAGAAAAAGATATTATGTATAATAAAGACTTGCATAATTCTATTGATTCTAACCAAAACGATTCCGATAGATTGGAGATTGAGATAGAGGATGTAGATAAGAAACTACAAGCAGTTAACGGAGAGATAAAGGTATTAGAAACCAATCGTAGAAACATAATGACCAACATTAAAAAGGTAGAAGAGTTAGAAGGTAAGTATGCTGCTTATCAATACTATATGGATGCTATCAAAAGAGATGGTATACCTTACGAACTAATATCAAAAGCTCTACCAACTATCGAAGGCGCTGTAAATGATATCTTAGCACAGATTGTAGACTTCTCTATGATATTAGAAATGGATGGTAAGAATGTAAATTGTTATATCGTATACGATGATGATAATGTCTGGCCTCTTGAGCTAAGTAGTGGTATGGAAAGATTCATATCTTCATTAGCTATGCGTGTAGGATTGATAAATGTATCTAACTTACCAGCTGCTAACTTCCTAGCTATCGATGAAGGTTGGGGAACAATGGATTCGGATAATCTAAACTCAGTATATAATCTATTTCAGTTCTTAAAATCACAATTTCAGTTTACGATGATTGTATCTCATATAGATTCTATGAGAGATGCTGTTGATACTTTATTAGAAATTAAAAAAGAAGATAAGTTTTCTAACGTATTTTTTGACTAGATAAAAGATTCTTAGGTTTACTACCACCTCTTTTTAAATTTAATATATGTTGGTTAAGTACAGCACTCATAGTAGTGCTTTCTTCTTTAGCATACACCCTAAACCAATCCATAAGGCTTTCTTCTATTGTAAAAGAATATTTCTTTTTCATACCGATAATCTCCATACTTTGTACATATAATAAATATTAAAATAATTAAGTTATGATATTTATTATCGATATCAAATTATAGGAAAATCATTAATGAGCATCGTAAAAAGATTCAATAGATTACTTGGACTTGAAAAAATAGATGTATTGGTAGATGAGAAGGATAAATCCAGACACATCATAATATCCGATATGCCAGAGAGTCTACCTCAAGGTAAGAGTTCCTTTCTTATCGAAGTATCCCCTTACATGCGAAAAGGTATAGAACTTCAGATAGACTTTATTGATTCCAAAGGAAATAGTATCTATGTTGAACCTGTATCCAACTACTTAGAAGGAACATCAAGAACCGTATCAGTTGAGGTCTACAATACTGTAGCACCTGGTGTTGCTACAATGATAATAGTTGGTGAATTAGAAGGTTTACCTATAAATGCTGGTAACTTTAGTGATACAGAACAAATACCTGATGAGTTCAAAGGTGTTTACAATGTAAGGCTTACTAAAGAAGTTATAATAAATCCAGCAGAAATAAACATTCAACCTATAAAGTTTTACTCTTCACCGAGACTAACAGCTGTAGAAAAAAGATTTGGTTCTATGGAAAGAGAAGTTGTTAGTGGAGAAACAACATCATCAGCTTTTTCTATTATTGGTACACCAACACAACAAGAACCATTCTCTGTATTTACACCCAACGAATCCGAAGTAGATGCTTTAGGTGGCGGTGTTAAGGAAATAGATGAAACACCAAAACCACCTGATGGTGATATAAAAGGGGATGAGGCTGATAAAGAAAGATTAAAAAGGTTCTCTAAGAAAAGAAGTGTTCGTAGTGATAGTAGATTTAAAAGGTCAAAAAGAATTAGAAGAAGAAGGTCACCAGAAGAGTATCCTTATACATTTACTATAAAAGATAGTAACCACGAATTTACCACAGAAGAAATCGGTGGGGAAATAAAGTTTTCTAATATTTTAAACATTTACGACTCACAACAACTTAATGAAGCAGGATTAGATAGTTCAGTTTCTTTTAATGTGGTTTCGGATACAAACGATGAAAACTTCCCAACACACTATACAGCTTCTATAGCTAAATTAGAAAACAGCAAAACTGCTTATGTAAACACACCATTTACAAAACAAGATAAGTTTGGTAATTACAGATTACTACCAATGGAAGCTACTGGTAAAGTTCATTACACAAAACAACCATCAGCTTCTTATAGTATCACAAATATAGTTTCATACGCAGACGTTACTCTAAGTCACCTAAGAACTTTCTCAGGTGAACTATTTAAGGCTAAGGTTTATGTAAGGGCTGAAGGTTCTTTTGATGACTACAAACTACTAGCCGAAGTTCCAATAGAATCACCTGAATTGATGATAAATAATAATTCAGTAGGTATTGGTGAGAGAACAGGTTACTTTATATCAGATACAGACTTAAACACCTATTGGGAAAAGTTTGGTGGAACAAATGGATTGAGTGCAGCTAACTCTACAACTACTGCTTCATTTGATAATTCGGGTATGTTAGACTCTGTTATGATTTCAGGTAGTATATCATCATTTACAAACCAAATAAGATTTCAACAAAAAGATGCATATAAGTTTAATCTTACAAAAAATATCGACTATGATTTATCATTTAAAGCTGTAGGTGAAAAGGGAACTGATGGTAGAGCCTTACTTATGATATATGTTTCAGGTTCTTCTGTTAAGCAAGAAGATGATTTACACTTCGATGAGGTTTCACAAAAGGATGTAGATGAACCATCTCAGTATGGTAAGAGAATGGGTGTATTGGAAGTTGAAGCAGGTGATACTACAAAGAAAGAATTTGGTTTAGTAAGACACAACTTTAATCCAAATCTAACAGGAGATGCAAAAGTTCAGTTCAGAGTTATATCTGGTAAATGGAATATATCTGATGTATCTGTTGTCCCAGCAACGGACACAGGTTTCTCTCCATCTTTTGTAAACTTCAAACAAGAGTTACCACCTGAACTTACTCACAAAAGACCAGAAACTTTAGAGTTCCTAACAGAGTTCTACGATATAAATAATAATTTAGCAGATGAAATAGCTGTAACCACAGGTTCAGTATTTACTGGTGGTAATATGGTTATCACAGGTGACGACAATGTATTAGAACACAATTTATTTATCGGTGGTGATACTACAGGTAGTGGTATTCATATGGGTGGTACAAGTTCAACATTACCTGATGACAACTATTCAGATGGTGCTACTGGCTCAGGTTTTATTCGTTCAATAGGTTATTTAGGATTTGAAAGCGCTTCTAATGCAGCATTAGGTGGTAAAAAAGGATTTATGATTTACAGTGGTTCTGTCTTACCAAATAGTGGAGAAGACTACAAAGGTGTTGGTTTAGAATTAGTAGGAGCTAGTGGTTCACTAAAATTCAGAACAAGTCCATCAGTATTTGATGTACAAGCAGATTCATTCTTTGTGGGAAAAACTACATCACAATTTATAAGTGGTTCAGGAGAAAAGATAGAAATAAGTTCCTCTAACTTTCATGTAACACCGGAAGGTAATGTTACAATGAGTGGTACGATTACCGCTGAGGCCGGTAACATAGGTGGTTTTGAGATAGAAGATGGTAGGTTAACTTCTGGAACAGGTAATAGTTCTGTTACTATGAGTGGTGCATCTCAATTATTTAGATTTGGTAGTGGTTCTCAATTTGATACAACTGCTCTAGACGGTATTTTATTTGGTAAGGACACCGATGGTAAGTATAAATTTGCCGTTGGTAAAGGAACGTCTTACATTTTATTTGATGGTACTAATGTAAACATTAGGTCAGAAGACATAAATGTTACCGCTTCTGTATTTTCTGTTGATGTTGATGTATTCAAACTATCTGCTAATAATCTTTTTATAAGTTCAAGTGATGGTGGCTTTATATCTGCAGGTAATCCAAGACCTACCGGTATAGGTGGTTCAAACAAAGGATTTTTTGTACAAGGAAATGACCCGAGTGATGGTCAGACAAAGTTTCTAATAGGAGCTGCTACTGCATCTCATATATCGTTTGATGGTTCTAATATATTTATGAGTTCTTCTGCTTTCTTCTTAGGAGGTCCTTCTCAATTTGTAAGTGGTAGTGGTGGTAACATAGAGATAAGTTCATCTAACTTTCATTTAGATAGAAATGGTAATGTTAATATGACAGGAACCGTTACTGCTAATGCTGGTAACTTAGGTGGTTTTTCAATCGGCGGTGGGGCTATATCATCTAATAATTTTTTCATAAGTGGTTCTGCTACAGGTAATCAATTCTTTATATCATCATCTAACTTTAATGTAAAAGCTAGTGGTGATGTTACTGCATCAGCTTTAGATTTAACTGGTGGAGCTGTTGGTGGTATAGCTGTTAGTGAAGGTGAGGTATCCGTAGGTTCAATTCTTAAACTAAAAGATAGTGGACAGATTACAGGTTCATCTGTATTATTTAGTGGTGGAACCATTGGTGGATTTACTCTAAGTAGTGGTGGACTTACCGATTCAGCTGATTCCATTCAACTTTCATCAACTCAAGCCTCAATGTCATTGGGAACTGGTCAAGAGGTTCTCATAAGAGGTAATAGTAATAGTCCGTTCATTAGTATACAACCATCTGTAGCTCTTGTGGATAAATCATATGGTGAGGTAGGAGTATTTCTTGGAGTAGCAGGTGGTTCAACACCATTATTTTCAGCAGTAGGAAGTGGTGGACATTTTAAATTTAATGGTAGTACCATTGATATAAGTACTAACACAGCGGTTATAAGTGGTAGTTCAATTAGATTAGAGTCACCAAGATTCTTTTTAGGTAAAGCTTCTACAAACTTTATTAGTGGTTCTAACGGAAACATAGAAATCAGTTCATCTAAATTTCATCTAACGAGACAAGGTAATGTTACAGGTTCCGCAATACTATTAGGAAACAAAAGTGCTGGTCAGTTCTTACAATTCGTAAACAACACCTTAACAGTTCAAGGTGCTATTACGGCTGATAGTATCGCAGTTCCATCAGCTGCACCAACACCAAGTTCATCGATAACATCTACAGGTTTACTCACAACTGTATCAGCATCTATCGGTGGTTTCGATATAACATCAGATGAGATAAAGGATAGTGGTAACAACCTAAGACTAAAGTCAAGTGGACAGATAACAGGTTCGAATGCATTGCTTACAGGTGGTAAAATTGCTGCGTGGAATATAAGTGGTAATAATATATCGAGTACAGGCGGTGGAATTAGACTGAATGGAAATGGGAACAGCGCAGAGATATCTGTAAATTCTCATACTTTCGCAAGTGAAGGAATACAATTTGGTTTTAATAGTGGTAATCCAAGATTCTACGTTGGTGATGGTGCTCAAAACTTTTTAAGATATGACTCTAGTAATGGTGTAAATATTAAAACTTTAAAAGCTACTATTAGTGGTAGTGAAATTACATTGGAAACTCCTAAGTTTTTCTTAGGGAAAAAAAGTAATCAGTTTGTAAGTGGTAGTAACGGAAACATAGAGATAAGTTCTTCTAACTTCCATCTTACTTCACAAGGTAATGTCACAATGAGTGGTGAGATTACAGCAGCTGGTGGTACGATTGGTGGTTTTACAATAGGAGATGAATTAACATCTACTGCCGGTACATTAATACTTAGAGGTGCTGCTGGTGTAATCACCGCATCTAATGCAAAAATAACAGGTGACATAACTGCTAATACGATTACAGCAAACTCTGCTGGTACGATAGCTAACTTCAATATAAGTTCTACAGAGATAGCTTCTTCTAATAATAAACTTAGGTTGAAATCAAATGGACAAATAACTGCTTCTGCTGTTTCTATGTCAGGTACAGTTACAGCAACTGCTGGTAATATAGCTGGATTTCAGATTAGTGGAACAAAGTTACAACAAGGAACATCTTTTAACTTAGATGGAAATGCTTCAGCTGATTTCTTCATATCGTCTTCAGATTTTCAAGTTACACCAAGTGGTGATGTAAGTGGTTCAAAAGTTCTGTTTACAGGAGGAACAATTGGTGGGTGGACAATAACTTCAAACAGATTCAATAGTTCAGATGAAAATTTTAGAATAAGTAGTACAGGTGCTATAACCATAAAAAATCATTCCTTTGGACAATCAGGGTTTCAAGTAATTGAAAACGGAGGAACTACTCAGTTCTATGTAGGTAATGGTTTAACAAGATTTATAAAGTTTGATGGTTCTAATGTTGATATAGGAACAGAAAGATTAACTGCTAGTGGTAGTTCTATTAATTTAGGAGCTCCAAGTTTTAGATTAGGAAGTGCTACAAACTTTATTAGTGGAAGTGGTGGAACATTGGTTATACAAAATAGTGGCACAACAACTCTTAGTGGTAGTGCTGTTACCATAGAAACACCAAGATTTTTCTTTGGTCAAAACGATAACCAATTCGTAAGTGGTAGTAATGGGAACATAGAAATAAGCTCATCTAAGTTTCATGTAAAACCAGATGGTGATGTAATAATGAATAACATTACAGCTTCTAACGCAAATGTTAGTGGTAAGATGACAGCTACAAGTGGTGAAATTGGTGGTTTTACAATCGGAGACGATTTATCTAATTCTGCTGGTTCGACATTAAAACTAAAAGGTAGTAGTGGACAGATTACAGCATCTGCTGCACAAATTACTGGTGATATAACTGCTAATACAATAACAGCAAATACTTCCGGTACTATTGGTGGTTTTACTCTAAATGCTATCGGAATAAAAAGTTCAAACTCTCAATTAATACTTTCTGCATCAGGTCAGATAACTGCATCTAATGCTAAGATAGAAGGTAGGATAACAGCAAATAGTGGACAAATAGCTGGATTCTCAATAGATGGTAATTCTCTAACTGCTACTAACTTTACATTAGATGCTAGTGGCAAAAGAATCACATTAGGAACTGGTAATAATATTTTTATAGCTGATGGTGACGAAGGTATTCAGTTAGGAAATGCTACATTTGCTAGTGCTCCGTTTAGTGTAACAAGAGCTGGTGTTCTAAAATCAACATCTGGTACAATTGGTGGTTGGACATTAGGAAGTGACCGAATCACTGGTGGTTCTATGATTATAAGAAGTGACGGAACTATAGAATCTGAAGGTTTTGCAAGTGATGTGAGAGGAAGTGGATTTAGATTAACAGCAGCATCTGGTGGTTTTCTTGAAGTAGAGAATGCTAGAATTAGAGGAACACTTTCTACCGCAGTATTTGAAAAAGAATCTGTAAACGCAGTAGGTGGTCAATTGTATGTAGCAAACTCTACAGTGCTATCTGGTTCTTCGGATGGATTAGTAGCTGCTTCTGATACTACAATGTCAGTTGCTAACGTAGGTGGATTTGTAGCCAATGAAATATTATCTGCTAAAAAAGTAAACGCTACAGGATTTGCAACAGAGTATATGTTAGTACAAAGTGCGTCTCGTAATAATCCAGCTAGTGATACAGATTTTAGTGGAAAACTTTTTGTGACTAGAGGTTATGGTTCAGGAATATCTGGTGACAGTGGTTCATTAGGAGATACACCATCTGCTGCTCAAACATATACAGGCAGTCAAGTTATAGTGTCTACTGGTAAAGTTGGAACTGGTTATATAAGACTTAATGCAAATCCTAACGATACAACCACACCTTATATGGACATCGTTGAAAGAACTGGTAGTGGTGTTTATGATGTTTCTCTAAAAGCTCGTTTAGGAGATTTGAGTGGATTGAGTAGTGGATTACTATACGGAAACTCTTCGCCTGGTTTTGGATTATTTACAGAAAATGTATTCTTACAAGGAGCTATAACTGCTACAACAGGTTCGTTTACAGGTAAAGTTCATGTCGGTACAACCAATGGTATCGTTATAGATGGTAATGCTAAAAAACTATTTCAAGGTGTAGGAACACATAATAACTCCAATACTGGTTTCTATATGGATAGTACTGGTAAGTTTAGTTTGGGTAATAAATTAGTTTGGGATGGAAGTACACTTACAGTTACAGGTGCTATAAACATAACATCTGGTACAGGATTTGCTACACCAGATTCTGTTAGTGGTAGTTTCGGTACTACCGCTCAAATAGCTGGTATTGGTGCTGGTGCTGCAACATCAGCATCGAATGCTCAATCGGCTGGAGTTGGAGCAGCTGTTGGTGCACAAGCTTCTGCATCAGCATATTCTGTAAGTGTTCAAGCTTCTGCATCTGCTTTTGCTGATAATGCTGAAATATCTGCTTCTAACTATGGAATAGGAGCAGCTGCATCTGCATCAGCTGTTCAAACTAATTTAAACACTGTTTCAGGTTCTATAGCAACAGACATAAGTGCCTCTAACTCAACACAAACAACCATATCATCTTCAACTTCTGCTAGAATAGTTACTGATGCTAGTAATAAAATAGTAGTGCCAAATAGTAGTCCTAGTGGAAATGGATTATTTTTGACATCAAGAAACTTAGGTTTTTACAATAGTGGTTGGAATGCTTTCATATCAAGTAGTGGTGCTTTTCTATTTAAAGCTGACAATAATAATTTGGTTTCTTTTGGAACCACTGTATCATCGGATGGTATTGGTACACCAACAACTAACTTTGTTCTAAAAGCTGAAAATGCTTTTCTAAGTGGTTCATCGGTAAATTTACTTACTGAGAGATTTTTCTTTGGTAGTGGTAATCAATTTATAAGTGGTTCTCAAGGAAACTTAAAAATATTTAGTACAGGAAACACAACTCTTTCTGGTAGTTCCGTTACGATTGAAACACCAAAATTTTTCTTAGGTAAACAAGGTTCTCAGTTTGTAAGTGGTAGTAATAATCTTATAGAGATAAGTTCTTCTAAATTTCATTTAAAGAATGATGGTAATGTTATAATGAATCAGATAACAGCATCTGATGCTAAAGTTTCTGGTGATATTACTGCTGATACAATAACAGCTAATACTGCTGGTACTATTGGTGGTTTTAGTATAAATTCTGCCGGTATAAGTTCTACTAGTAACAACTTAGTTTTATCTTCTTCGGGTGAGATAACTGCTTCTAATTATTTATTCAACGGTAATGGTATCATAACTGGTTCTGTTACGATAGGAACAAGTGCTACAATCTTAGGTTCATTATCAGCTGGTAGTATAGCTACACCATCTTCTGGTCCTCCATTTAAGTCTGAAATAAATTCGGAAGGTTATGCTAGATTTGTTTCTGCATCAATAGGTGGATTTAGAATTGATGAAACAACTATTAGTGATTTTACTAATGCTAATTTACAAATATCTTCTTCTGGTGTTATATCAGGTTCAAAGGTATTATTTGATGGTGGTAAAATTGGTGGTTGGAATATAAGTGGTACTACATTATCAAATGGTTCTGATATAGTATTAGACTCTTCTAATAAAAGAATATCAATAAACAACTCTACTTTTGGTGGAGATGGTATTCAGTTAGAACATATAAGTGGTGGTGGAAGATTTTATGCTGGTGATGGTTCTGATAAATTTATAAAATTTGATGGTACTGATATTGATATCAAAACAGATACAGCTACAATAAGTGGTAGTTCTATAATAATAAAAACAAATGATTTTTTCTTAGGAAAGACTGGCGCACAATTTATAAGTGGTAGTAATAACAATATAGAGATTACATCATCTATGTTCCATTTAGATCCTGCTAATAACACAGTTGCTATTAGTGGTTCTATAACTGCTACTACAGGTAAAATCGGTGGTATGTTATTAGAAAGTAGTAAACTTAAATCACAATACGGAGATGGTTCAGTTATTACTAAGACTGTAACTGTTTCAAGTGGTGTATATTATATAGATGGAGTACAACAACCAACATTAGAATTAAAAGTTGGTAACACATATAGATTTGATAACTCACATAGTTCTAATAGTGGACATCCATTTAGATTTGCTACATCAGCTGATGGTACTATATATTCCACAAATGTTACAGTGGTTGGTTCTGAAGGTAATGGTGGAACTGCTTATGTACAGATAGTTGTTACAGCAAGTACACCATCAACACTATATTACAAATGTACTTCTCATAGTGGTATGGGTGGACAACTAAATATCATCACAATTGGAACATTGGAACTTAATGGTGTAAACGGACAGATAACAGGTTCAGATGTTCTAATCTCTGGTGGTAAGATTAGTGGTTCAAACTTAGAGATAAATGTACCGAATGTTACAATGAGTGGTAGCGCTGTTACAATAGAAACTCCTAAATTTTTCTTAGGTAAAAGAGGTTCTCAATTTGTAAGTGGTAGCAACAATCTGATAGAGATAAGCTCTTCAAAATTTCATCTAAAGAATGATGGTAATGTTGTGATGAATCAAATTACTGCTTCTAATGCTAAGATAAGTGGTGATATAACCATCACAAGTGGAGACTTATCTGGAGTAACTGCTAATACAATTAGTGGTTCGGTTGATGAAGTATCATCATCATTAGCTGGTAGACAAACTCCATTTGAAACACAAGTTGTTCTAAGTAGTGGTGGAATGTCACTTAATAAAAATGATGGTACAAGTTTAGCTGAGTATGGAACTACAACAAGAATAGGTGAGTCGGGTGAAGCTAGGGTTGAGATATCTAATACGGCTTTAGAGATGTATGATGGTGCAGGTTCACCATCTAAAAGAGTTGAGTTAGACTCAAGTGGAAACCTAACTCTTGGTAAAAGTGGAGAAGCTAGAACTGTTATAACAGATAGTGATATTAGTTTATACAGTGGTCAGGCAACATCAAGAAAAAGAGTAGCTATTGATAATAGTGGAAAGATAGCTATCGGTGGTGCTAGTGGAGCAGATGTTAGTGTAACCTCAACCGATGATGTGATTAGATTAACTCCTGGCTCAGGCGTAAGTATATTTGAAGATTCTAATAATTTTGCAGTTGTAGATTCAGGTGGATTAGAGGTTACTCAAGGTGGAACTTCGGTAGCTTCTTTTGGTTCTATAGCTAGAATTGGTGATGCTGCTAACGAACACATATCTGCTAGTTCAGCTGGTATAACAATTAAAGATGGAGCTACTCAACTTGGTAAGTTTACTGCAGGTGGTGCTACTTTAGGTGCTACAGCAGGTGCACATATTTCTGCATCAACAACAGATGTTAATGTAATATACGATGCTAACAACAAAGCTGTTTTAGATTCTAATAGTTTAGATATAACTGTTGGTGGTAATCAGGTTGCTACATTTGGTGCTAATCCTATTATTACCGGTGGAACTGTTACTATAAGAAATCAAACCAACAACAATGATAAGGTTGTTATAAGTGAAAACAAATTTCAAGTGTTTGATAATAATACTGATGTTGCATCATTTGGTGCTGTGACTCGTATAGGTGATGTTGCTAATGAACACATATCAGCTAGTTCCGCTGGTATAACTCTAAAAGATGGTTCCAGTCAGCTTGGTGTGTTTAATGCTGGTGGATTGACAGTTGGTAAAACAACTGGAGCTCATGTATCGATGTCTCTAAAAGAAGTTAGTATGTACGCATATGATGATGATGAGGGTGGTGTATTTAAAAAATTAGCTATAACACAAGATGGTGCTGGAGTTCCCATAATTGCTATTGGTGGTAGTCAAGGTAGTGATGTATCATCAACCAGTACTGATGCGGTTGTGAGAATAGATCCACTTAATGGTGTTAAAGTCTTTAATGACTCTACACATTTTGTGAATATAGACGCTAATTCTTTTGATATTCATTCAGGCAATGCTAGTAACTCACAAGCAACCTTTGGTACAACTGCTAGAATAGGTAGACAAGATGGTACTAACAATAATGTTTTTATAAATAGCACCTCTGTTCAGATAAGAAAGGGAACTCAAATATCAGCTTCGTTTGGTGCTGATACCACAATAGGTTCAACTATCGGTAAACATATAAAAATTAATAGTACTGCTTTAGAAATAAAGACAGATGCAAACACAACCGCTCTATCAGCATCAGCTGCTGGTTTAGAGATGAGTGGTAAAGTAAAGGCTACGAGTGGTGAAATTGGTGGATACACCATAGGAAGTGGTAAACTATCAGTTGGTTCAGATCCTGGTGTAAACATTAGTGGTAGTGGTGTTATAATAGCTGGAAATATTTCTTCACCTGGTCCTGAAGATGCTGTATACTTTGGTGTTCTTAGGGAACATGGTGGTAGTTCAGGTATTTCTGGTTCGGTTCCTGGCTTAGTAAGTGGTGACTCTAATGTACCAACATTTAATAGTGGTACTCATTTAGGTTTTCAAATAAACAAAGGAGTATACTTTAAAGCAGTCAATGACGAAGCACAATTTAGAGTTGGTGGTACAAGTACTGGACAACCTTTTATAAACTTTAATCAGTCAGGTCCTACTCTTGAAATAAGTTCCTCTAACTTTCATTTAGATGCGAGTGGTAATGTATCGATGTCAGGTAACATTACAGCAGCTGGTGGTCAGATAGCTACATTCTCAATAACATCAGGTAGTATTGATTCCAATGAATCAAATTCAAAAAGAGGATTAAAGTTAGAACCAGGTAATTCAATTAGAGGTTACGGAAATGTAGTTCATTCATCAGAAACAGTACAAGGTAAATTCAGTTTTGGAGTAGGTACGATAGCACCGGCTGCAGATTCACCAGCTCCATTTTCAGATGATTTATCGGCTGCGCCTGGTGGTAAGTTTGCAACTGATTAAGGTTAACAGTAAGGAGTAAATAAAATGGCAGATTATCCATTTAAAATAAACATAGTAACTAAAAACGGAACAAAGATTTCTCACTTCGATGAAGATTTTGCTAGTGATTCGGATACATTAATAAGTGCTTCTGCTATAGTTACTAGAATCAACAATATGGGAACTGGTGGAAGCTATATTGAAAGTATTGAGAATGTCGGAGAGGGTTCACCAGGATATGGTTCTGGTGGTGGAAGTGTGTATCTATCTGCATCTTACACTCATCCAAATACGGGTAGTATTGTTTTTACAGACACAGAAACTACAACAAATGGTGGACTTGACTACTATGTGTTTCATGGTGCTAAAGTTTGTTCTGTATTAGGTTTACCTGAAGGGGTAAGAATATACACAGAAAATTTTAAACTATCAGACTCTTCTACAGACACAACCAACTATGTATCAGGTGAATTTATCTCTGATAGGGTGGCTTTAAAAAAGGGATTTAAGATGTCACCACAAGCAAGAATGCATAGTAATCTTATTTGGGATGAGGTTTTTGGTGAAGGAATGCTCCAATGGGTTAGTGGTAGTAATGTTAAAATGTCAATAGGGTATGATAATGTAAATAACAGTTATGAAGTCATTGCACCCATCGTTGATAGTAATTTAACAAAAACTGGTACTTTAGAAGCTACCACAATTTCAGGTTCAAATACTTCTAAACAAAGAATAAACTTTGACACTAATGATATTGAGTTTTATGAGAACAATGTAGAAGCTATGTCTATAAGGGATAGCTCTGTTAAGATAAATCCTCAAGTCGGTGATGTAGACTTTCAAGCTTTTAGTAGTAATGGAACTGAACTTATACATGCAAATGCAGGAACTCACACCTTAGAAACTGCTGGTATACTTGATGTAACGAACACGACAGATTCATCAGACGCGACAGGAGATACAGGTGCTTTGAGAGTCGAAGGTGGTGCTTCAATAGCTAAAAAAGTGTATGTGGGAACCGATTTATCTGTAGGTGGTGATATAACTCAAGGTTCATATGGTGGATTGACCATTAGTTCCTCTGTTGTATTTCAGGTTAATATAGACTCTGGTCAAAATATAAATGCTGGTGGTGCTTTAACAGAATTTTCACCAGCGATGGGAACACCAAGTACAAAAAATACAACCTACATAGCACATAATAATGGTGGTGGTTCCTTTGACCTAAAGGTACCTGGTGAATATCAAATAACTTGTGATTTAGTTGTAACCGATTCTGCAACAGACGACAGGCATACATTTTTTGCCTACATTGAACATTTGACTGCTGGTGGTGGAAGTACGATTTACAGATACCCGATAGGTGGTGTCTATATAAGGTCTGATGTGAATGGATATGATGGTGGTGGATTGGGAGGTCAAGCTCGTATCATAACCACTACGGCTAACGAAAGGATTAGAATTAGAACTATAGTATTGGAAAGAGAAAATTCTGGTACTTGTAACTTAGATACAAGTCTTAGTAGAGTAAGGGTTCAGTACATTAGATACGGAGCACAAATTTAATTCTAATAATTAACAAACTTTATATTTATATATGAACAAAAACATAGGAAATTATGGATAAACTTACGGAATACTTAACGAAACCTTTTTTAGAGGAAGACATACTAAACGAAGGAGCTAGAGATCCTGGTATTTTTAAGGCTATCTTTTTAGCTGGAGGACCTGGTAGCGGTAAATCCTTTGTAGCACAAAAACTATTCGGTATACCTGAAAAGATAAATGTATCTAAGACAGGTTTAAAGATGGTAAACCAAGACTCCGAGTTAGAGATGTTATTGAAAAAGTATTTCGGTACTACGGATATCGATAATATGCCTGATGAGTTATTTCAAGATTTAACTGGTGTAGATAAACAAGGTAAACCTGTTGATTATGACACAAGTGGATTAAGAAGATTTGCTAAAGATTTAAGTCAAGAAAGATTAAGGTTATACACAAAGGGTAAGTTAGGTGTTATCATAGATGGTACTGGTCATAAGTTTTCTAAGATAAAGAAAAGAAGAAAAGAACTAATGGATATGGGTTACGATACCTATATGGTTTTCGTAAATACAAACTTAGATGTTGCTATGGAACGAAACGAAAAAAGGGATAGAGTAGTACCAGCAAGTATCGTAAAGAAAAGTTGGCAGGATGTACAAAACAATATGGGAGCCTTTCAAGGTTTATTCGGTGGTTCTAACTTTATGATTGTTCAAAACAACAAAGTTCTTTCAGATGCACAGATAAAGAAACATTTTAAGATGTTGGTTAGTAAGGGTATAGATAAGTTTATTAAGAAACCACCAAAGAATCCTATAGCTAAAAAGTGGATAAGAAGGGAAAAGAAACATCAGAAGATATTCAAAGATCCTGGTCAGTCTAGGTTCTTCGAAGCTATAAAGTTAGATGTTAATGTTGGTGATACGATACTCACAGGAAGATTTAAGAACAAAAAGGTTGTGGTAAAATCCATAGGAAAAGATGAACATGGAATGCCAACAATAAACGGAAAGAAGATTGCCACATTTCGTACTATGAAAAATGTAGATGAGAACAAAGACGAAATTAAAACTTTACAAGACTTTCTTACAAAGTATACAAAGTCTGCTAAAAAAGCTTCTGATATGATTAAAAAGAATTACAGAAAAGTAAAGAAACAATTCAAAGGGGATTCCACAAGAGATGTAGCGATGGCACTTATAGGTTATGATACTATAGGAGAAACAGCTTACATACAAAAAAAGATAGATGAGGAGTTTGGAGCACCTGCTGGTATGTTACCATCACCAAGTCGTAAGATGGTAAAGAAGATGAAGAGAAAAGGTAACACCTCAGTTCCTTATGGTAGTGGTTACAAAAAAGTAAACGAACAAAAAGAAATCAAAAAAGTCATCGGTATATTCGGTGGTAGATTTCAACCATTTCATAGTGGACATCTAGCTACATACAATTGGTTAAAGACACAGGTAGATGAGGTTTACATAACAACATCTAACATTAAACAACCACCAAGACATCCAATGGACTTTAAAGAAAAAGTTCGTCATATGACTAAGATGGGTATAAAGAAGAATAGAATCGTACAGGAGAAAACTCCGTATGTAGCAGTCAACACACTCAAAAAATTTAATCCCGACACAACCGCTGTAGTTTATGCGTTTGGAAAAAAAGATGCCGGTCGCCTCAAAGGTGGAACTAAGAAGAGTGGTGGTAAGACTTACTATCAAGACTTTAAGAAGAATAAAAACAACTTAGAAGGTTTTGAGAAGCATGGTTACTATATCACCGCTCCACAGTTCGGTTCAGTTAGTGGAACACAGATGAGAAAACTTTTAGGTGACCCGAAGATAGAAGATAAAGAAAGAGAAAAGTCTTTTAAAAAAGTGTTTGGATACTTTGATAAAGGTATCTATAATATGATGACAAATAAGTTTAAAAAGTTATTTGAGGCTTATGATTTATCTGATGAGTTGATAAGAGAGTTTCTGATAGAAGCTACAGGCACACCTGCTGGTAATTTAGATGACGGGCCATCTACATTTTACACCGACTACAATACATACAAAAAAACATCAAAAGAATGGTTAGATTCCATATACTCCGATGCTGGTTGGAAGGTAGTTGATTATGTTCTAAGGGATAGTGCTAGTAGTACATTTAAGGATGAGTACAGGTCAGTTCCTCTTACTTATCTTGACCACGGTCAAGCAGCTGGTTCTACATCTGCTGTAACAAAGTATAAGAAGTGGATGGGTGAGGTTATAGAACCACTAGGTTGGGAAGTTGTGAATTGGATGGGAACAAATGCGGCTATCAATAACATCATTGGTACTCTTTTCGCAGCTGGTGCTGATGGTGATGAATATAGTGAAGAAGATTTCAAACTAACTGAAAGAATAAACTTAGATAGTGAGGTAAAGTTACTATTAGAAGGTGGTGCATACGGACATCTTAATCATCCATTTGATGATAAAAATTTGACATTTTCAGATTTTAAGACACTAATTATTAATACACTACAAGGTAAACTGAATAGTGAAGGAGCAGTTACAGAAAAAACAGATGGTCAAAATATAATGGTAAGTTGGAAGGGTGGAAAACTTATCGCCGCTAGAAATAAAGGTCACATCAAAAACCACGGTGCTGGTGCATTAGATATCAACGGAATAAAAAGTATGTTTGCAGGTAGAGGTGATATTGAGAAAGCCTTTGTCTACGCTATGAGAGATTTACAAAAAGCGGTTGGTGGTTTAAGTGATGCTCAAAAGAATAAGATATTTGATGAGGGTAAAAAGTTTATGTCGTTAGAGGTTATATATCCTAAGACAGCGAATGTGATACCTTATGATAAGTCTCTACTTCAGTTTCATGGAACTATAGAGTATGACTCTGCTGGTTCTCCTGTAGGTGAGGATAGAGGAAGTGCTAGAATGTTAGCTGGTATGATAAAACAGATAAATCAAAATGTACAAAAGACATACAGTATTACAAAACCTTTTGTTTCTAATTTACCAAAAGTGAAAGACTTTAGTAAAAGACAAAGTTATTTTTTGGGTAAGTTAAATAAATTAAAGAATAGATATGGGTTAAGAGATAGCAACACATTAGCTGATTACCATCAAGCTTATTGGATGGAGTATATTTATAATGCAGGTAAACAATTTAAATATAATGTCCCAAATAACATATTGGTTAAATTGACTAAAAGATGGGCATTTTTAGATAAGTCTTACAAAATACAACAGATTAGAAAAGATATAAAAAATGAAAAGTTTTTAAATTGGATATTAAGAACAGACAAAATGGATTTAAAAGGGTTACAAAAGAAACATATCAGAGATTGGGAAGTTCTTTTCTTTGAGTTAGGAGCTGAGATACTATCTAACCTTAGTGATTTTATAGCTGCTAATCCAGACAAAGCCGCACAACAAATTCGTAAAGACTTAGTAAAAGCGGTTAGTAAAGTTAGACAATCAAAAGACCCAAAGGTGCTAAATACATTAAAAGTTCAGTTAGATAGACTAAATGCTATTGGTGGTTTGAAGTCTGTCGTACCATCAGAGGGAATTACTTTTGTATTCAAAGGAAAGTTATATAAGTATACTGGTGCTTTTGCTCCAGCAAATCAAATCTTAGGTATGTTAAAATTCGTATAGGAGTAGGTTATGGGATATAGTAAAGAGTCACAAAGACAAAACAAAGTATTAGGAGACTTGTTATCAGGTAAAACACCTGAGAAAAGAATAATGGTTGGGTATGAAGGTAAAACAGAAAGCGGTGATAAGATTAGTAGACTTTCTGATGTTATGAAGGAAGCTAGGATGCCGATGTTCTGTCCTAAATGTGATGTTATTATGAAAAAAAGACTTGATGACAAATTTTGGAATATGTACGGACATTGTTTCGATTGTCAGATAAAGATAGAAAACAAAATGAGAATTGATGGAACATACGAAGCATGGGAAAAAGAGAAAATTAAACAGAATAAGATTTCTTTTATAAAAGAACAAATACAGGCTATAGAAGAATGGAGAAATACAAAGGCTCCTACTTGGTTTAATAATGTTGGTGTTAATACTCCAGAATTAGAAGAAGAGAAGTGGGACATTGATGTTGAGAAAATTAAACAAGAAGCGAATGATGCTTTAGAAAAGTATAATGAAGCTTTGGAAAAATTGGAGAACGAATAATGAAGTTATGGAAAATAATACTTGGTATTTTAGGAGCTCTTGGTGCTCTATTTGCTGCTTCTTCAAAAAGTAAAGAAGTAAAAGAACTTAAAAAGGTTATCAAAGAGAATAAGAAAAAAGAGAAAAAAGTAGAGAAACAAATCAAAGAATTGGAAGAAGCTAAAACATCTTCTAAAAAAGAAGTAGGTAATCTAAAAAGAAAACTTACCATTTCTAAAAAGAAAACTGAAAAGATGCAAGAGGCTTACGATAATGATGAGGTAGAATCAGCAGAAGACTTTTTAAGAAAGTTTGCTAAGAGCAAATGAAATTAGCTGTAAAAATACTTAAATACTTTTTGATATCATTCTTTGTACTATCAGTTGCTAGTAGTCAATCCTACACACAAGCTGAAGTCTTAGAGATGATAAAGGAAAGAGATTTACAGTGGCAGGGTAAGGTAGACAATGCTAATAATCTAATCGCATCACAGAAAGAAGTAATTGATGATTCAGATAGGTTGATAAAAGAATTAGAAAGTCAAGTTAAAACTGATTCATTACTTCTACTAAAGAAGAGTGAACAGATTGAGATACTAAAAGAAAGAGACGAAGCTAATCAAAAAATGATTAAGTTGGTAAAACCAAGAATATGGGAACACAGATATCTTTGGTTTGCTATAGGGATTTATTTAGGAAAGCTATTATGAAACCACAAGTACTAAAAGAAGTAATAAAGAAGGAGTATCAGAAGTGTGCTAAAGACCCTATATACTTTTTGAAGAAGTATTGTGTTGTCCAGCATCCAATGAAAGGTAAAGTTCCTTTTCATCTTTATGAATATCAAGAAAAGTCATTAAAGACTTTTGAAGAACATAGATTTAATATTATTCTAAAAGCTCGTCAGTTAGGATTATCAACACTAACTGCTGGTTACTCTCTTTGGATGATGACTTTTAGACAAGATAAGAATATTTTGGTAATTGCTACTAAACAAGATACCGCTAAGAACTTAGTAACTAAGGTAAGAGTAATGCACGCCAACTTACCCTCTTGGTTAAAACAAAAGTGTACGGAAGATAACAAACTATCTTTACGATACAACAATGGTTCACAGATAAAAGCTGTATCAAGTGGTGAGGATAGTGGTCGTTCAGAAGCATTATCTCTACTAATATTAGATGAGGCTGCTTTCATCGATAAGATTGAACCGATATGGGCTGCTGCTTCGCAGACATTATCAACTGGTGGACAATGTATCGCACTTTCTACACCCAATGGTGTTGGTAATTGGTTTCATAAGACTTGGGTTGGTGCAGAAGATGGAACAAACGATTGGAATTGGATTAAGTTACATTGGAATTTACATCCTGAAAGAAATGATGAGTGGAGAAAAGAACAAGATAAACTATTGGGTCCTTCATTAGCTGCTCAAGAATGTGATTGTGATTTTATTACTTCAGGTCAAACTGTTATTGATGGTGTTATATTAGATGAGTATAGAGAAAGACAGACTCAAGACCCATTAGAAAAAAGAGGTGTTGATAGTAATCTTTGGATATGGCAACCACCAAACTACACAAAGGATTATGTATTAAGTGCTGATGTAAGTAGAGGAGATGGTTCGGATTACTCAGCTTTTCACGTTATGGATATAGAAACTATGGAACAAGTAGCTGAGTATAAGGGTAGAATGTCCACAAAAGACTTTGGTAATCTATGTGTAAATGTAGCTACTGAATACAACAACGCCTTATTAGTAGTTGAGAATAATAACATAGGTTGGGCTGCTCTACAACAATGTATTGATAGAGGATACGAAAACTTATTTTATACAAGTAAAGATTTAAAGTATGTAGATACAGAACATCAAATAAATAACAAATACAGAACACAAGACAGAAATATGGTAGCTGGTTTTTCGATGACTATGAAGACAAGACCTTTGGTAATCGCTAAATTAGAGGAATATTTCAGAGAAAAGTCAGTAATTGTCCGTTCAAATCGATTAATTGATGAGTTGTTTGTATTTATATATAATAACAATAAAGCTGAAGCGATGCAGGGATATAACGATGATTTAGTTATGAGTTTTGCTTTAACTCTCTGGGTAAGAGATACTGCATTAAGGTTAAGAAATGAAGGAATAGAATTAACTAAGAAAACTTTGAGTGGTGTTAGTACACAAATGATACCACAAAAACCAACCAATCAAAATAACGCTTGGGAAATAGAAGTAGGACCCAATGGCGAAAAAGAATCAATAGATTGGTTAATTAACTAAGAGGTAAAACTATGGCAGAAAAAGATTTATTTTCAAGACTAAAACGACTTTTTTCTACGAATACGATTGTTCGTAATATTGGTGGAAAAAAGTTAAAGATTGTAGATACAGGACAACTACAATCTAATGTACAAACTAATTTAGTTGATAGATATAGTAAGTTGTATTCTAATATGCAACAACATGGTTACAATGACCAACTATATCAACAGCAGCTTCGTTT
>Ga0129351_1000096_pt1 | contig 28165 bp, 29 predicted proteins | sample CPBDNA_8_FD_94423 | JGI IMG/M metagenome (GOLD analysis project Ga0129351, IMG submission 94423) | Freshwater to marine salinity gradient microbial communities from Chesapeake Bay, USA - CPBay_Sum_27_0.2_DNA | ecosystem: Environmental > Aquatic > Marine > Coastal | place: USA: Chesapeake Bay... | reverse complement strand
TCTATGAATTGATATTCTGTGATACTACCTAGTATTTAATGGTTCTTTCCTTACAAGGAAGAAGTCACAGGTTCAAATCCTGTAGCGCCCACAAGGGTTTTAAAAAATAAATAATGAAAATTCTTTGATATATATATTAATTTTCTATAATTATATTGAAATTTTATGCCCTTAAAAAATATAAAGCATGGTAGTAGTTTTAAATATGTTGAACCTGTCAATTTATATGGTTGTGAATTCAATGACAATGTATTTATTGGACCATTTGTAGAAATTCAAAAAGATGTTTATATAGGTTCGAACACAAGAGTTCAAAGCCATAGTTTCATTTGTTCAGCAGTAAAAATTGGAAATAATTGTTTCATAGGACATGGGGTAAAATTTGTAAATGACAAATTTAGTAATGGTAAAGTCAATTTTGACCCCCCTTTTGAAGAAACAATTATAGGAAATAATGTTTTAATAGGTTCAAATTCTACAATTTTACCTGTTACGATTGTTGACGATGTGATTATTGGCGCAGGTAGTGTTGTTACAAAAGATATTACTGAACCAGGTATGTATTTTGGAAATCCAGCACAAAGAAAAAAGTGATTTTAAAATAAATGTGTTCTGATGCGAATAAAATTTTTTTAGACTTAGATGGGACACTTCTTAATATTGAGGATAGATATTTAAATTTATTTAAATATATGTGCAATCAATATCATATAGATAATATAAGTGAATTTAATTTTTGGGAACTAAAAAGAAAAGGCTTTACAAATATTCAAATCTTAAACAAATCTGGATACCAAGATGAACTACCTAATGATTTTCATAAAAAATGGGTTGCTTTAGTTGAAGATAATGCATGGCTGAAATTTGATAGTCTACAAAAAGATACTAAAGATTTTCTAAATCAGTTAAAAATTAAAAATTTTGATTTATATTTACTAACTGGAAGAAATAGTAGAAAAAATTTAATTGAACAATTAAAAAACTTAGATATATATGTGTACTTTAAAAATATTTTTAATGTCAATACTTCAAATATGATAGCTGAAAAGAAAGCGGTTCTTAAAAGTCATCAACCAGAATATTTTGTTGGCGACACTGAATTTGATTATCTTGCATGTAAAGACTTACCTGTTAAATTTTTTTGTGTATCAAATGGTTTTAGAAATTATGATTTTTTAAAAAAAAATAACATAAAAAATATCTACAAAAATTTAACTGTTCTTATGGATGAAGCTTTATGAATTTAATTTAATATTTGGGAATTTGTATTTTAGTTTCAAATTATCAAAATATGTTTGAAGATTAGGTTTAACAGAATTCAGTAAGCCAAAGCAATCGAAACCGAATTGATCATCTTTCAAATTAGCTAAAATTTCTTGAACAAACATTGGATGGCATTCTATTTTTGTTTTGTTTATATGTCTTGGTAGTCTATTTTTTATCATATGAAACCAAGCTTCAAATGCTTCATCTGGCTTCGGACCACCTCGTTCACCCCATGTCTGCATATTTTTTCTGCAACTAAACAATGTGTAAAAAGCCTGTTGCTATCTTTGATAAACGATTTAGCGTACAAATCCAATATGGTTTTTTTATATGAAAGGACACACACATATATATAGTGTGTCTTCCCTTACAAGGAAGAAGTCACAGGTTCAAATCCTGTAGCGCCCACAAAGGTTTTTCAAACAAAAAAAATGTCGTGTTATCATACTTATTGATTTGAATAATATATATGATTTAATAATTATTGGAGCTGGTCCTTCTGGTTTAACTGCAGCATACGAGCTTTCAGATTCTGGTAAAAAAATACATATAATAGAAAAAAAGCAGAATGTTGGTGGTTTAGCTGAAACAAAAGTTTTTGGAGAATACAGATATGATATTGGTCCTCATAGATTTTTTACAAAAAATAAAGAAGTTTATGATTTATTTTTAAAAATCCTAGGTGAGGATGCTGTTGAGGTTGATAGGAAAACAAGAATTTTGTTCAAAAATAGTTATTTTGATTACCCTTTAACACCCCTTAATGCTCTTTTTGGACTTGGAATTGTGGAATCTATTACAATTGGGTTCTCTTATTTATATGCAAGAGTAAAAAGTTATCTTGGAGTTACAAAAGTTAATAATTTTGAAGATTGGGTTGTAGATAGATTTGGTAAAAAACTATTTAATAATTTTTTTAAGAATTACACAGAAAAAGTGTGGGGTATAGATTGTAAAAACATAGGATCTGATTGGGCAGCTCAACGTATTAAGGGGCTAAGCCTATCTACAGCAATTAAATTTGCTTTATTTCCAAATAGTAAGAAAAGACCTAAAACACTTATTGATAAGTTTTATTATCCAAAGCTAGGTGCTGGGATGCTGTGGGAAAAATTTGAAAAAATCATTATTGATAAAAATATAAAAATTTCTAAAGAAAAAACTGTTGTTAATATTAAAAGTTCAGAAAATCACTTTACTGTTACATACACAGACAAGCAGGGAAATCTGTTTTCTGAGCAAGCAAAAAATATATTCTTTAGTAGCCCTCTATTAGAATTTATTAGTATCTTTGACGGTGATGTTCCGAAAAATGTTCTAAATTCAGCAAACAAATTAAGTTATAGAAATCATATAAGTGTACACATAACAGTTGATAAAAAATTATTTGATGATAATTGGATATATATACACTCTCCAGATGTAAAAATGGCAAGAATTGCTGATTTTACAAATTTTTCAAAACATATGAGTAAAGAAGGAACATATCCTATAACTATCGAATATTTTTGTTTTGAAAACGAAGAACTGTGGAATCGAAGCAATGATTACTTAGTTGAATTTGCACTGGAAGAACTTCAAAAAATCTTTGGTAAACAGTTTAATGTTATTCATTCAGCTATTAGCAGAAGTTCAAAAGCCTACCCAGTAATAGAAACAGGGTATCAAGAGCATATTAGTGTTATAAAGGATTGGCTCTCAACTCTTTCGGGTATAACAGCTATTGGTAGATCTGGTATGTTTAAATATAACAATCAAGATCATGCAATGGCTACAGGTTTATATGCTGCAAGAACTTTTATAGGGAAGGGTATTTTTGACCCATGGGAGGTTAATGTTGATGGGGAATACCAAGAAGAACTTTACGAAAAAGAATAAATTTATTGTTCTTTGATAATTTTGTTCCATTTTTTTTTGTAACTAAAAATTTCAAGAGTTAATTTAATTTCTGAGAAAAGGCCTTTTTGCCAGTGTGAGCTACCAGCAAATCTTTTTGTGTACTTAATTTTTGGCCTAACAATTTTTTTTCTATTTTTTCTATAGAAGTAGTAAACAAAAACATCAAATGAAAAATCTGTCGGATAATTATCACTATTGTCGAAGAATGATTTATGAACTATCGAGGGGGTGCCCCCAGCATCACTTAAATTAACATTAAAATATAGTGTGCTTAGTAATCCAAACATTTTAGTTTTTATAGAATCTAACGTCTGCCTACTAATTCTTCTTGCTTTGATTAAAGTATGCTCTGATAATAAACTATAAGAATTCATAAAAAATGGGACACTGTCCTTAGGATTTATTTTCAGATTTCCTGGCATCCAAGCTACAAAATCTGACTCTATAAAATTTTGAGCATAAATAATACCTCCTCCATATCCTAAATTCTTATCACTTAAAATAAGCTTTCTATTTTGATAGTTTTTAACTGAAATATAATTTTCTATATTCTTTTCATATGAACCATTGTCTAGAAATAAAAAGTTGATGTCTTCAGTATTTACAGAATCCAAAATTTCATTAAATTTTACAAAATTTTCAAAATCATTAAAAAATGGCACTATCACTTCTAATTTTGTTTTATTATTATTCACTTACAACATATTAAATATAAAAAATATTTTTAAAATACAATTTTGACTTTAAATTGTAAATAAACTGGTTTAAATATATGAATAAAAAAGTTTTACTCACTGGCTCATCAGGGTTTCTAGGCTCCCAATTGACAAAAGACTTAGTATTTAATAATTTTATTGTTACAGCATTAGATATAAATGACCCAATTAAAAAGTTTGACGGGGTTCAATATGTCAAAAGTGATTTAAAAAAATATTTAAATAATACAAATTTATTGAATGAGTTTGAATTAATAATTCATGCCGCATCTGTTTTACCATATAAAAACAACGAGGAAGAGATTTGGGATAAAAATTTTTATACAACAAAAAAATTAGTTACCCACTTAGAAAAAAAAGATAATATCTTTTTAATTTATGTAAGTTCAAGTGCAGTTTACGGAAAACCCTTATCTCTTCCAATAAACAAAAAAACTTTACGCAATCCTTTGGATGCATATGGACAATCTAAAGTTAATTCTGAAGATTATATTATAGAAAATTTAAATAGAGAATCTTTTGCAATAATTAGACCTAGAACAATTCTTGGAGATGAGCGCTCTGGAATATTCGATATTTTTTTTAAACTTATAAAAATGGGAATACCTTTACCAATTCCAAATAATGGCAGGCAGACAATTCAATTTGTAGAAGTTAGGGACTTAAGTAATTTAGTTGTTCATGTTGCTAAAAGTAAATTGTCTGGAGTTTGGCCAGCTGCTGGTCCTAATCCAGAACCACTAAATTACCTTTTAAAATCTCTTTCACAGAAAATAAAAAAGCGCATTATTGTAATAAACATAAATACTAAATTTTTTCAGTATATTGGAAAAATCTTAATATTCTTAAAAATTACAAAATTTACATCCTGGCATTTTGGTGCTTTTCCGCATGACTTTTACTTTGATAATCAGTGGTTGCCAAAAGGATTTAAATATAAATATTCATCTAACGATGCATTTTTTAACAATGCAAGAAAATTCTTTAAAATTTAAGAATGAAAAATAACTTAAATAATAGCTTTAAATTATTCCGTCCAATAATTAAAAAGCTTGGATATGAATTCAATCATAATAAATGCAAGCAGCTAAAAACCAGAATTGATAAAACTGGACCGATTAAATTTTTCATTTATCTTTATTTATTTTTATATTTACTATTAAGTAAATTTTCGAATAAAGAAACTTATCCAAAGAATATTTTATTTAAATTTATTGCAGGAAATACAATTCTTGTATTTGAGTCAGAATTTAATGTTGAATATGCCAAAACTGAAGGAGATAATGTAGAAATTTTCCCAGATATTGTATATGACACAATAGTTGTAGGGAGTGGTCCTGGTGGTTCAATAGCTGCGCTTAAGTTACTAAAAAAAGGAGAAAATGTACTCATTATTGAAAAGGGTGGTAATTATATTAATGAGAGTGTTGAACATCATTCTTTAACGCAAACAAAACTTCAATTTAATAATGAAGGGCTCAACTTTTGTTATGGCAACATTCCAATAATTTATGCCGAAGGTTCAACTTATGGTGGTGGAAGCGAAGTAAATAGTGGATTGTATTTTAAACTTTCAGGTCATTACAAGGAAAAATTCCTTAAATTAGCAAAAATAGAGAAAAATTTATGGGATGAGAAAGAAAAGTATGTTGAAGAAAAATTAAATGTACAATTTCAACCACCTGAATACTCTAAAAGTTTAGTGTCAAGTTTAATTGAAGGCTCAAAACTAAATAATTTAGTTTATCAAGAAATCCCAAGATGGAGAACATATAATCCCGAATCACATCAAGGTATGATAAAAACTTATTTGCAAGAAGCAAGAGAACTTGGATTAAAAAGACTAACAGATACTAAAGTTATAAAAATTAATAATAAAGACAAAAATAAAATTTCTATAAAAATTGAAAAAAATAAACAGATTTATTTCCTTTATGCAAAGAAGGTTGTGCTCTCTTCAGGTACTGTTTCCACTCCCTCTATCCTAAAAAAATCTTCGTTACTTAAGGATAAAATAAAATTTAATCTTCATCCGATGACTAGATGTGTTGTTGATTATGGTTCTGAAGTTAATAATGGAGATCTCTTTCCTCCTTATCAATCTTGGACCAAGGATTACAAATATAAATTTGGATACTCTGTATCAACACCACCTTACCTTAAAGCAACTTTAGCTTCACTTGGATCTTTTAATTCAGATATATCTCCTAAACAACTTGTATCATATTTTAGTAGCACCGTATTAAATGAATCAAAAGGAAGAATTTATTTCTTTTTAGGCAAGCCTATTCCATTTATTAAAATAAGTAATTTTGACAAAGAAAATATAAAAAAAGGTTATGAATTGCTTAAACAAACACTGAAACTAGGAGGTGCCAAGAATGTTTGGCCTAATCAAGGTTTGTCGCCTATTTCTACTGTTCACATATTTGGATCACTACCCATTAATTCAAATAAAGACTTAGATCAGAATGGTGCACTGAATGCAGATATGAGAATTAAGATTTGTGATGGGTCACTTTTACCAATTGCTCCATGGGGAAACCCTCAAGCAGTTATTATGGTTTTAAATGAAATACTTATGGACAGGTGGATAAACAAATTATATGAAGAATAATTATAGAGTATTTCTTTTAGGAGGAAATTCACTTATTGGTGGTGCTGTTCTCAATGGTATTAAATTACGTTACAAGGATGTTGAAGTAATTAAATTTGTGAGAAATAAAAACTCGCCAGATAAGAATATTTTTGAAGTAGAAAATTATAAAGATTCAATAAACCTAATTGAAAGTCTTGTTGGAGATGGTAAAAAAAATATATATATATTAAGTTTCGGAGTATTAAATGAAGAAAATGTGAAACAAGATTTAATAAAAAACTTGCAAAATCATATAGAAATTAATGCATATGATAAGCTGTTTCTTTTTCAAAGAATTAAAGATTTAAATAATTTTCACGAAATTCACATTGTTTCAAGTATTTTATCAGGCTTTTTTAGGCCTAGCATTGGCTCATATTCCATCTCAAAATATACACTCTCTAAAGCGTTAAACATAGAGGTGTTTCTTAATGAAAAGCTTAAAAATAAATTATTCATATGGAACCCAGCCTTTGTAGAGTCAAAATTAAATCAAAATAGAAAATCAGTTTTAATTAAAACTTCCTCAAAAAAAATTACAAAAAAAGTTGCTTCTAAATCTAAAGGGGGGAATTATTTTATTCCAAGTTACTCTTTTTTGTTTGTTAAATTAGCTTCATTACTTGAGTTTTTAATTTTTAAAATTGACAAAAAAGTCAATTAGTTTTTTCAAATAAAAAATATTCTCCATACTGACCAATTAAATTACCACAAATATTTTGAGGTTTATAGTCAATAAAAACATACTTTTCAAAATCTTGAAATATATCACAATTTTCAGAATAAAAATTCTCAAGATTGTTTAATCTTTCCTTCCAGTCTTTTGTATCTTTTATAAAAAAAGTATTAAATTTATAGGTTGCGTAAATAGGAATATTTGTATTTATTTCTATGGAATTTAAGTAAGAATTTTTCGAATCTAAATCATAGTTAGGTAAAAATATAATTTCTGGAGATAACTTAATTATTGTGTTTTCTAATAATATGTTATTTTTATTTGAAATGTTTTGACTTTGATAATTTGTATATGACAAATTAATTGTTAATGAAATTAAAAATATGATTCCTATCTTTTCAAAAATTTTCTGATATTTAATTGTTAACTCTTTTTTTATTAAACAAATATACAGATAGGTAAAAAATAATATTGATGTAGTAATTCTGAATGGATAAGCAATTACAAATTTGCTAATTGGAAAAAACCAAACCAATAAAACATAGATCCAAAATACCAACAATGAAAATATCATAACCCTGTTTAAATTGTTAGCATTTGAATTAGGTGATTTGTAAAATTTAAAGATTGCTATATTTAACAAAGTTAAAAAAAACATAAATACAAAACCCGGTACCCATTCTTGATTAATACCAAAAAAATTATTTGATTGTTCTGAAAATGGATATAAATGATGTGGGAGTCGTTCAGTAATTATAAATTTTAACATTAAATTTTGCTCGTACTTTGACATGTCTGTTTCAAAATTTGAAATAATTAGATAATATAAATTTGGAAGAGAGACAAGAAAAAATATTAAACCTGTTTTAAATATTGATTTAAATTTTAATTTAATCAATAAAATAATTATTAGAACCGGAAAGCTAGCGATGGCTACAGAAGCATGAAAGTAGAAGCTCAGAACATAAAAAATAAATGATATCACTATATTTGACTGGAACGCATATAAAAATGCGGTAAACAAAGAAAGGTATGAAAATACTTTTCCTTCTATTGATCCAAAATAAAATTCTGCACCAAAAAAACTTTGAAAATTTAAAAATAATAAAGTAAATATAAGTGTTTGTATTTTGTCGAGACCAAAAATCTCTTTAAGTCTAAGAATTAAAAACAACATCCATAAACAAGCGATTAAATTTAAAACTAGCTTTAAGTTGAGTCCAATGTCATATATAGATTTAGCCAAAAAATTAAATAACACAAGATGACTATCCCCCATATACGCGGAAAAACTACTTTCAGATTTCATAATCCTTCCAAGATACATAGTTTCCCCTGTACTAAAATTCAATGAAAAAAGATTTGCCGAAAAAGAGACAATCAACATCAAATAAAATTTTTCAAAATATGTATTTTTATTGTAATTTTTCACAATCAGATGATACTTAATATTTAAAGGTTATTATTGTATTTTACAAACGAAATTTGAAATTTTTGGAAAATAATTATGGATGCTATTATACCTGCTGCAGGTTTTGCTTTAAGAATGAAAGGGATGCCAAAGTTTCTCCTTCCTTCTTCTAAACATTATGAATCTTTATTGGAAATACATTTAAATAACCTCAAAACAATTTGTGATAAAATTTGGGTTCCTACTAGACCCGAAATTATTCAGCTTTTAGATTCATTAGGGTTTACTGATGAAGATATTATTATTTTTCCAACCATCACAGATACTATGTCTGAAACAGTCAATAAGGTATTGAATGTATCAAATTCAGAAAATTTTATTTTGATTATGCCAGATACTTTTTTTTATGGTGATAAGCCATATGAGGTTCTTGACCCTTCACCAGAGATAGCAGATGTTGCTTGCTGGAAAATTAGAAGTGAACAGAAAGGGAAACTTGGGCAGGTTAAACTAAATTCAAAATATATTGAAGACATAAAAGATAAGTCTAAAGACTGCGACTACGAATACTCTTGGGGGTGTTTTACGTTTTCAAGAGAGTTAGAGAAATATATTGTAAGCAAAGACCCTCATGTTGGCTATGCTCTTAAAAATGCAATTGAAGATGGGCAAGACATTACATATAAAAATATTAATGGTGAATATTTTGATTGTGGTACGCCTGAAGAGTATCTTTCTCTTCTTACAAAATTAATTAATTAATAAACTTTATAATGGAAAACTTTTATTTATTTGGAAAAGGTGAGCTAGCAATTTATTGTGCTGAGCTATATCTTTCTAAATACAATAAAGAGAATCTTAAAATAATACCGGTAATCCCAGAGCCTACATGGACAGAATCATTAGTTGCATGGTCTGAAAAAAATAGAGTTGAAATTATTGACTACAAATCCATTAGCGGTGTTGACATAGTATCCAGTTCAATAGGGCTTTCTATTTATTTTGACAAGATATTTAAAACTGAACTCATTGACAAGTTTGACAGGTTATGCAATATACATAATTCTCCATTACCCAAATATAGAGGTGTAAATCCTATTAATTGGGCTTTGAAAAATAATGAAGACTCACACGGAGTCTCGCTTCATATTATCGATCAAGGTATTGATACAGGTGATATTTTAGATCAAAAAATATTTTCAATAAATCAAAATATGGAAGTCTCCGATGTTTATAATCTTTGTATTGAAAGCGGTAAAGAGCTCTTAAACAAAAATTTATTTAAATTAGACTCATTAAACTCACAACCACAAAATAATGAAGACGCTTCACTTTATACAAAATTAGATTTCGACAAGTTAGAAGAGCGAAAATATTTTACAAGACAAATAATTGACTAGACATATTTTAGATTTGCAAGAGCTAAAATATTTTTTTTGGAATTTTCAAAAGTAGTAAAGGGTTTTCTTGTTTTATTAATTAGATAAAAAGATAAACTGTTGATTTCGTCAAACAGTGGTTCATTGGCTTGATATTTAATTTTTGATCCCCGGTCGCTTTTATAACTATATGAATTATTTGCATAAGAAATTTTTTGATTATACAAAGTTAAACTATTGAATTTTTTGTTGTCATCATAAACTAAAGTTTGCTTAGATCCACAAAAAACCATATATCTTATTTTTTCTGGAGATACCCAACTTACGTTTAAAAATAATTTTAAATTATTTTTATATTTGAATTCAACATATGAAATATTATCAGTTGAATTTATATTAGACATGGGGTTGGTTGAAATTGCTTTTCCAGATAAAGGATAAAGTGACGTTACAAAACTTACAATGGATAGATCGTGGGGAGCTAAATCCCAAATAACGTTTTGGTCTTTTTGAATTAAACCAAGATTTGATCTAACAGAAGAAATATACTGCAATGTTCCAAAACTTTCCGAATTAATAGTTTTTTTGATAGCTTTTACTTTATTTGAATAAACAAATGTCTCATCTGTAAATATATCTATATTAAATTTTTTTACTAAATTTTCAATTTTTTCAACTTCCTTGGCAGAAGTACATAAAGGTTTTGCTATTAAAAAAGGTTTTCTATACTTAGATAATTTATTGATAATTTTGAAATGTGAACTGGGTGGTGTTGTGACAACAATAACATCTACTTCTTTCATTATCTCAGAATTTAGTTTTTCAATGCTGTCTAAATAAGATTCTGAAACATTGTCATTCTTTGCATTTTTAATGGAGTTCTTATCTAAGTCTATTACAACTTTTAAATTTGAAATTTTGGATTTGTTAATATTTCTGGCTACATTTGGTCCCCAGTACCCATAACCTATTAGTAAGTAATTCGCTTTTGACATAATCTTATATATTCAATACTAATGAATAAAGAAATTATAAGATGATATATAATTTCTTAAGTTAGGAAAATAAACTTAATGAATAAAATATATTTTGTTATCGGTACAAAAGCACAGTTTATTAAATGTAAGCCTGTAATCAACTATATCGCGGATAAATGTAATGTAGTTATTTTGTTAACCAATCAACACAAAGACTTTCTAGATAAATTTATGATAGAAATTGATCCAAATATTGAAATTATAGATTTTTTACAAAATAATAATTCTTTAGACACTATTTTCAAAAATATAAAATGGTTTGTTTTTTCAGTTTTCAAAATTATTACGAACAAAACATTTAAACCTGAAGTAAATTCATTAATTATAAATCATGGTGACACCCTGTCTGCATTGTTGGGTGTAATACTTGCACTAAAACATAGAGTTAAAAAACTACATCTTGAAGCTGGACTTAGGTCTGGAAAGTTTTTTAAACCATTTCCTGAAGAAATAATAAGAAAATTGGTAAGTTTAAATTCTAACTATTTAGTAGCAGATGGGCCTGAATCATTTCAAAATTTAAACAAATATTTTAAAACCAAAAATCTTAATACAACGACAATAAATACTGCCTACGACAACCTAGATATTGAAAATATAGATACTTATAGTTCATCCAATGAAATTATTATTTTAATGCATAGAAGTGAAAATATTTTTTCAAAGAAAAAATTAAAAAAATTTGTCGAATATTTAATTCAGTTGCAAACATATCATTCTGATTCAAAATTTATATGGATTATGCATCCTTCAACAGAATCTCAGCTTTTAAAATATAACTTGAATATTAGAATAAAAGACACCATAGAAATATACGATCTTATGGAGCATAAAAAATTTATCTCTATGTTGAAAAACTCATTGCTATTTATTACTGACAGTCTTTCTGCTGAATTTGAAAGTTTTGTTTTGCGAAAAAAAACTGTTGTTTGGAGAAATTCTTTTATTAATAGATATGACCTAGATTCATTTTTATATATAACTAAAAAAAATTTACTAGATAGTTCTATTTCAGAAACCTCTTCATTAATTAATTCAGAAATAGAAGAAACATTAAGTGTTGTAAACAAGCCATCATTTGAATTTTATGAAATTATTAAAAAAATAGGATACTAAATATTAAATTTTAACTACGGGATATCTTATTTTATTTTTAATAAAATTAAAATAAGCTTTTGGATTAGGCTTAATTTTAGATAGAAGTCCAAAACAGTTATATCCGAATTGATCCTCATTTAAATTTAGCAACTTTTCCTGAATATAAACTGGATGATTATAAATATTTTTTTTAAAGATATGGTTTGGAAGTCTGTGGATAACCATTTTAATCCATTCTTCATAAGCTTTCTCTGGGGTCTCCCCACCTCTGTCGTCCCATGATTGAAATTGCCTAAACCAAGCTCTAGCAAATCTTGCTCGATCTTCGCTTATTACATCTTTAGTTCTAAAAGTCGTATCATAATTCCATAAAGGAACATTGACTATTGGTAAATTAGATTGATCAAGTACCTTCCCATCTAAAGTAGCTAAACATAAATCTCCTCCACCATCAAATTTCACATTTGGAAAATGTTTTTTATTTATTGCAAGAGTGTCAAAATTTTTAAATTCACATCTTTTGTATGAGAAAAATTTAAATTTTGGTAAAACAATACCAGGGTATTCATTATTTTCTTTAAGGGAATTTAATAATTTTAATTTATCTTTTTCATGAAATAACATATCAGTCGGCATATTAATAACCCAATCACCATTTGATTTTTCAAAACCTTCTTGAAAAACCTTACCAATTTGATCCCATTTAAACTCATAAGGCCAATTTTCTCCAACAATTACTACATCATCAGCAAAATCTTCAAAACAGCTTAAGGCCTCCTTCCAAGGATCCATTCTTTCCTCTGGATTTGTCATGTGTGTAAAGATAGTTATTTTCATTTTTAATTATTAAATAATAAGGTCTTTAGTTATCTGTTCTTTTTTCCAATGAATACTGTCTTGATAAAGATAGTTTGTATTTTTATATTTAAATCTTAAGTTATTATTAAAATCTACACCAAATACTCTGTAATTATATGAACTGTTAGCTATATTAAACTTCTCATTAAAATTTTTATTAATATCTGACCAAATTAGTGACTCTGAATATGTTTCCTTATGAATTTCTTGTAATGATTTTGTAAATACACCAGGTCCAGTAGTGTTGACAATATCGTTTGGATGTTTTTTCTCATTAATATTCATAAGCACATTCTTAATTACTCTTTCTAAGATGGGGTGTTTTTCTCTAAAAAAAAGCGACCACTGAACAAACAACTCTGGATTTGTTTCAGCAGTAATTAATGCATCATCATCCTCATTTAAAAAAGTTGATATTTTTGAATTAATTGTTGAATCTATGTCTAGATATATTCCACCTTTTTGATATAAAATTAGATACCTCCAAAAATCTACTTTTGCTGTCATTACAGTTAATTTATTAAAAGCTTTATAAACTTCAGAATCATAATTTGATAAAACATAGTCATTAATTTGTTCATCTGTATAAATGACTTGATCGTAATCTTTATTCAAATCAAGCATCTTCTTAATTTGTTTATATATTTTTGGATGAAAGTTTTGAGTTTTCCAAGATCGATAAATTATTTTTGGAATCATATGCTTAAATTATACCTTTGCATCATTTAATTTTAACAACAACTACTACTGGTCACTAGTAATATTTGAATATGGTCAAACAAATAGTTCTTTTAGCTGGTGGAAAAGGTACAAGAATGAGAGAGCTTACAGAAACTATTCCAAAACCAATGGTAGAGGTCGGAGGAATGCCTGTTTTAAAGCACTTGATTAATATTTTTGAATACTTTGATAAATATGAATTTATTATTTCTACCGGTTACAAAAGCAAAATAATTGAGGATTATTTTAAAGATTCAAAAAATATTAAAGTTATAAACACTGGCGATGAAACTAACACTGGTGGAAGGGTATACAAATTATCAGAATATTTAAATGATGACTTTATTGTTACTTATGGTGATGGCCTCGCAAATGTTAATATTGAAAAGCTTATTGATTTTCATAAAGATCATGGAGATATTGCAACAATAACAGTCACTAACCCTACATCAAGATTTGGATTAGTAGAATTTAATGATGATAATGTAGTACAAAAATTTGTAGAAAAACCCAAACTAGATGGTTTTATTAATATTGGTTTTTTTGTTTTTAATTTGCGTGTTTTAAATTATTTAAATGAAAATAGTACTTTAGAAACAGAACCCTTGATTAGTCTTTCACAAGACTCAGCACTACATGCTTTCAAACACCTCGGTTACTTTGAGCCAATGGATACATACAGAGAATATTTACAATTAAATAAATATTGGGATAGTGGAAACCCTCCGTGGATGAATTTTGGTTAATAAATTAAATCTTTTGTTAAAATTTATATAACATGCAAGTTCCATTCAATGATTTATCAAGAATTCATAAACCATTAATAAACGACTCTTTCAAAATTTTTAAAGAGATTGTGAATGAAAGTCAATTTGTCCTTAATTCATATGTGAAAGATTTTGAGAATCATTTTGCAAAATATACAAATCAAAAATATTCAGTTTCTTGTGCAAACGGAACAGATGCCTTAGAGCTAATTTTAAGAGCGCTTAATGTTGGTTTAGGTGACGAGGTAATTCTACCTACGAATTCTTTCATTGCTACTTCCATAGCGGTTTCAAGATGTGGGGCGAAGCCAGTGTTTGTTGATAATGACGAATTTTATTTAATTGATGTTAATTCGATTGAAAAAAGGATATCAAAAAAAACAAAGGCGATAATTGCTGTTAACTTATACGGACAAATGGCAAATCTAAGAGAGATATCAAATATAGCCAAAAAAAATAACCTTTATCTTATTGAAGATGCAGCACAATCGCATGGTGCAAAAGATTTTCAAAATAAAGTCGTAGGGGATTACTCAATAGCTGCTGCATACAGTTTTTATCCAGGAAAAAATTTAGGAGCTTGGGGCGATGGAGGTGCAGTTACCACTAATTCTAAAAGTCTTAAGGAAAAAATGACAGCTATTCGTTCATACGGAAGTGAAAAAAAATATTATCATAAATATTTTGGTTTTAACTCAAGATTACAACCGTTTCAAGGAGTTGTACTTTCTAAAAAGTTAAAAGATATAAATTCATGGAATAAAGAAAGAAGAAATATTGCTCACATATACAATGATGCGTTTAAAGATAATTCAAGAATTGTTGTTCCTCAAATATTCAATCAAAATACTCACGTATGGCACCTTTATGTTTTAAGGGTAAAAAATAGAAATAAGTTAATTGAAAATTCAATGTCAATGGGAGTGGAAACATCTATACACTATCCTTTGCCAATTCACAGACAAAAAGCATATAAAGAACACTCTCAATTCAACAAAACGATAGAAACCGCAGATAGTTTTTCAAAGCAACTTATATCTCTTCCAATTTTTCCTAAAATGAAAGAAAGTGAAGTTGAGAAGGTAGTAGATACAATTTCAAAACTTGCTTAATATAATTAAATTAATTTGTGTAGATATGAGGAGTGTTAGTTGAATACTGTATTGGTGGGTGCTGGTTATTGGGGAAAAAATTTTGAAAGAATTTTAAAAAAAACAAGCAACAATTTAAATTTAAAATATATTGTTGATTCGAATATTGAAATAGATGGTTACACGTGTTTTAAAAATATAGACGAATTAGGTACCGTGTTAAATGATATTCAATGTGCGATTGTATGTACACCTACACAAACTCATCACACAATTGTTGACTACTTTTTAGATAACAAAATAAATGTACTAGTTGAAAAACCTCTTACCGTAAATAGTAAAAATGCCAAAGAATTGTTTAAAAAAGCAACACAAAACGACCTTGTACTTTTAGTTGATCATACATTTCTTTATAATTCTTCAATTGATTACTTAAAAAAAATAATTGAAAGCGAAGAGCTTGGTAATATAGTTCATTTAAGTTTTGAAAGAACAAATTTAGGACCAGTAAGAACTGACGTTAGTTGTTTGTGGGATTTAGCCACGCATGATATCTCAATCGCCTGTGCTTTATTAGATGACTATCCAAAAATAGTCTCTTCAGGGGGTTACAGTATTAAATCCAGCAAAATTTATGATATTGTAAATTTCTCATTGGGATATAAAAATTGTTTTGTATCGGTTCTAGCAAGTTGGCTTCACCCAGAAAAATCAAGAAAAATAAAAATTGTTGGAACAAAAAAAATGGTAGTTTTTGACGATATGAATCTTAATGAACCAATAAAAATTTATGATAAAAAAATCGAAGACTTAAACTCAAAAAATACTGACTTTGGTTCAATATTTTCTTTTTCAATAGGGGATGTTTTAAGCCCCTATATAAAGCTAAAAGAACCATTGAATGAGGTGGTTCTTGATTTTGAGAATAGAGTGATTAATGGTGAAACTGATTACCCATTAAATAATGAAGAACTAACTATAAATGTAATTTCAATTTTGGAAGAAGTAGAAAACTCAATAAATTAAATTTAATAATTTAAAATCTCAAATTATTTTCAATATATAATTTTATAATGAATATTCGTCAAAAAACTTCAAGTATTTATATTTTAGTTACTGTTGTAAGTGTAATTTTTTTATGGAATTTTGAAGTTAAGTTTGGTTTTTTTCCTACAGATGAATCAAGGACTCTTGGTTTAACGCAAAGATTGTTTTTTAAACAAACTCCGCATGTTGATTTTAGCTATCAAAGCTTTATGGGCTCAATGTACCTGCACCTTTATGCATTATTAATACCAAAATACAAGCTTGCAATACTTAGAATAATTTCAATTTTAATGGTTCATTTCTACACATATAATGTTTTAAACCTAACTAATTTGTATAGGACTAAAAATTTATACTTTAAGATTTTTTTATGGCTTGCTGCAACTTACTTAAATATACATTGGTATGACTTTTTTATTTGGCCAACAATTGATGCTATTTTTATAATTTCTTTTGGGGTTATTTTATTAAAGAAAAATAAAATTGCCGGATTAATCGTAATGGGCTTTGCACCCCTGTTTAAAACACCTTTCGTATTAAGTGTCGCTGCCTACATTTTATACAGGAATCTTAAAAATTTTAAAATTAATAATTTTATAAAAGAAGCTCTTATTTCATCAGTGCCTTCTTTTATATATATTTCTGCGACATATTTTGCTGGTGGATTTAATAATTTATACCAAGAAACATTACTAAGTCCAGTTAATTGGGATTACTGGAATATCTGGTTTCACAGACTTGGTTTTTATGAAAAAGAATTAATTCCAGTACTGATGATTTTTGTAGGTTTAGTTTTTATACCTTTTAAAAACTTAAAAATAAAAACCAACTTCATTTATATTAATTGCATTTTATTTCTTTTTTTTATTGGATTTTTAAATTACGATGGCTGGGGGTACAGTCCTTCTTTAAATTTAATTAATCTGTTTTTGATATTTTTTATTTTTATTAAAAACTTTAAAGATTTACCAGATATTTTCCATGCATTGTTTGTTTGCTATATTCTAGAAGTTGGCGCAATGATGTCAATGAGTTGGGTTTATGGACTTTGGCTGAATGGTACGTTAATAGTTCTTATTTTTTTATTTTTATATGAAAAAATAAAAATAAAAAACTTAAAATATTTTTTTAGTATTTTGTTTGTATTGATTTCACTTACAAATGTTGTGGAGCTTCTTAATTTTAGAGGAGATTACATATGGAAAAGTAATCCGGCTCGTTCTGTAGCCAGGTCCAGTATTGATCTATCATATAACTTAAATGAAATAAATGAAGTGTATGGTTCTGTTTTTGTTGACAAAAATACATATCAATATTTAAAAGATATTGATGAGTGTCTAGAAAAAATTGACTCGAAAAATGTTTCAATATTTCCTGATAATCCAATTTTATATTATCTTTATGAATTAAATAATCCATCATATTTAGATTGGTATGAGGTCGGATACGTTGGTAATAGAAGAGATTATTACAATGAGATGATTTTCAAAAATTTAAACAAATTTGAAGGAGAAAATACATATCTTTTACTTCAATCTTATAGGGTCCCAAGACTAATTTCTGAACTGAATATTGAAGAAGTATCTCAAATTATTGAAGAACCTTGGCCAGACTATATGGAGAGTATTTTTGAAGAGTTTTATGTACCAATCAAACAGACATACAATATTGGTCAGACTACATGTAAATCATTTACTGTTTTACGTGTAAATAATTGAGATACTTATTACAATATTAATATGAATAGAGCAAATCTTGACTCTGTCCCAGAGTTTCCTAATCCTGAAAGTGTCGGTCCAAGAAACTGGGGAGAAGAAATATTAGTATCTCTTGTTCCTGAAAAGTTCATGATGAAAAAACTATACATCAACAAAGGAAGTAAAGGGGGGCTCCAATATCATCGTCTTAAAGATGAGGTACATATAATGATTAAAGGGAAGATGCTTATTAGGTATGATGATGGAAAAGGAAATTTAGTTGAAAGAATTTTAGAAGCTGGCGATGTAGCACACTATCCTCCTGGAGCAATACATCAAGAAGAAGCACTTGAAGATTGTTATATTGTTGAAGCTTCTACAAATCACTTTAATGATCGAGTTAGGTGTGAAGATCTTTATGACGTTGAGATAAACGAGGGTCTTCCAACTACTCAACTTGAAGATATTGTAGAAAAGTAAATTTTTTATGAGGTCAATAAAAATTGGAAATTTCAATATTAGTGATGACAGTCTTCCTTTTTTTATTTCAGAAGTAGGTTCAAATCACCAAGGTGATACTGACTTATGTAAGAAGTTAATTCTAGCCTCTAAAAATGCAGGTGCTTCAGCTGTCAAATTGCAGAAAAGAGCTAATAAAACTTTTTATACTAAAAAGTTATTTGATGAACCATATAATAATCCAAATAGTTTTGCTAACACATATGGAGAACATAGAGAATATCTAGATTTGAAAACTGATCAATGGAAAGAGTTGATTAATTTTTCCAAAGAAAATGATATTATTTTATTTTCTACCGCTTTTGATATTGAAAGCGCAGACTTTTTAGAAGATTTGGATATGCCCTTATATAAAATCCCATCAGGCGGTTTAAAAAACATTCCTTTGATTAAACATGTAGCTTCTTTTGGAAAGCCTGTAATAGTGTCTACCGGTGGTGGGACTTTGGAGGATGTCCAAAGAGTTGTGGATGAAACAACACAACACCAATCAAATATTGTTTTGTTGCAATGTACTGCTGGGTACCCTGTTGCATGGAGTGATTTAAACTTAAAAGTTATTCAAACTTATAGAGATACATTTAAAGAGACTGTTGTTGGACTATCTTCACATGACAGTGGGATTGCAATGACTTTAGTAGCATATTTATTAGGTGCGCGAGTAATAGAGAAACACTTTACACTTAATAGAGCAAATAAAGGTACTGATAATGCATTTTCACTTGAACCACAAGGATTCAAGAAGATGATAAGAGATATTGAGAGAGCTCAAATAGGTCTTGGAGACGGTATAAAAAAAAGCTATGAAAGCGAAAAAGAGCCTTTAAGAAAAATGGCCACTAGTATAAGAGCAGCTAAAAACCTGCCAGATGGTCATATATTAACCGAAGAAGATATAATTTTTAGGGCTCCTGATGATGGTTTAGCCCCTTATAAGCTATACGATCTTATTGGAAAAAAAATTAAAAACTCTATAATTTACGAGGAGTTAATTACATTAGAAAATTTAGATTAAATATCTATTTTGATTTTATTTTTTGCAATTAACTCAGCAATATCAAAATCAAATTCATAATCGATTGTAAAAGAATTCAAATTATCAGAAAAGAGAGGTAAAATATTACGCCCTGATAATTTTTTATTTCTAAGAATTGATTTAGTATTTAAAATTTCTAAACTGCTGGTCTGAATGAAAACCTTATCGAGACTTTTGAACTGCATAGAGTGCAAATCTTCTTTTTGGTTTTTTTTAAACCCATTATAAGGTATTATCCCTGAGTTTTTCTTTATCCACATTTTATCTGGATGCTCTTTAACCATTTTTACAGCTCTTGCTGAGTCATACTTTGGATTTTTTAAAAATTTTTCTATTGAACTATCTATAAAATTTGAAGTTCTAAAGGGACTCGTAGGACGCAGCAATACTATGAAATCTGGTAAATCGTCTTTTATTTTTTTTAAAATGTGTAGAACCCAATCTATATCTACTGAGTTACTTTTAGAGATAGATGCTGGTCTTTTTATAACATATGTATTTTTATCTAAATCTAACTTTTTTTCTATATCTTTATAATCAGTAGATATGTATGTTTTATTAATATGTTTTGAATTTCTAATTTGTCCAAGTGTGTAAGAAATTAAAGGTTGGCCATTAAGAATCCTCATATTCTTATTTTTTACCCTTTCAGATCCAGATCTCGCAGGTATAAAAGCATAAATTTTTTGCATAATTTAAATACTACTTAAGTTATCAAATAACAAAGATAAAATATGATTGATGAAATTTAATCGTAAAAATCTAGTTCATTATTTAATTTTTTTATCTTATTTTTCTTTTTTTTTGCTAACTTACACTTTTAGTTTTTTTTATGAGAAAAAAAATAAACTCATTTATATTATGGGTCATAGACTAGATGGAAATTTAGAATCATTTTTGGAGTTAAGCTCTAAATTAGATTATGAAATTAGATATCTAACATTTGATAAAGATTTAATTAGAAATAATGATTTCTGTTACTCATATATAAATTTAAAAAATATTTATTCTCTTTTGAATTGTAAGTTAATTTTTGCAACCCACGGTATATTGATGCATAAATTAATAAAGTTAAAAAAAATAAAAACAATAAATATAGGCCATGGTGTGCAGACTTCAATAATTGATATGCAAAATTCAGATTTAAAATTGTTTGATGAAGTGTGGATAAGTTCTTCTTTAGATAAGAAAATTATTACAAATGACTGTAATTACAAAGAAAATAATTTATTCATAACTGGATTCTTAAAATATTATTCTTTAATTAAAAAAGAACTACAAAATATTCATAAGTTACAAGGTGAGTTTGTACTTTATGCACCAACAGCTTCGCCAAAAGCTGAAAAGGAAGACATATTTAATGCATTCAATATTGAATTTTTAACTGTTTTGGATAAATTAGGAGCTAAAAACAATTTAAAAATTATTATGAAACCACACTATAACGACTATTTTTATAAAAATATTGACCTTGATATTTTAGCATTTATAAAATCTTCAAAAAATTTAATATATTTTGAGGACCTAAATCTAGAAAATTCATCAGATTTAATCATGGTATCAGAACTTTTAATTACAGATTGGTCTTCAATATATTTAGATTTTTTAACAATCGATAAACCTATAATTTTTTTGAACTCATTTAAGAGAAGAAAAAATATAACACTCAGTAGATACTTTGAAAATGATTTTATTGAACGTTGTAAAACTTATTCCGATTTGGAAATATCTTTTGAAAAGTTTAAGAAGAATGAAAAATCTTTTGTAAATCATAAGTTAAAAAATTACATATTTCAAGATTTTGACTTAGAGAGTATAGAGGAAAATTATATACAAAGGATTGTTAATTTTAATGTTTGATATAAATATAAGAAAATTATTTAGTTTTTCTGTTTTAGTTGCCTTTTTATATTTTTTATATATTTATTTTCGTGAAAATCAAAGTGTTCTAGAAAATTTTTATAATATTGAAATAGTTTTTATCTTGTTATTTTTAGCACTAAACGTAATAAATTATTTTTTTAGGAGCTACTTAAACATAATAATTTTTCGATGCTTGAATATATCATTAAAATTTACTGAATCATTTCAACTCACATATAAAAATACATTAGGAAATTTAATTGGGCCACTAAAAGCTGGGTCAGGATATAAAATGCATTATATATACAAAAACTACAAGCTTGAACCATCAAAATATATTGCTCTAAATACTTCTTACGCAATTTTGGCTATTATATTGAATTTTTTAGTTTTCTTATTCTGCATAAGTTATCAAAATAGAATTTTGGGCTTAAATTTATTAATTATTGTTTTATATTTAATCGGAATTTTATTATTTGGAGTTCTTGTATTGAAATTATTGAGACTTCTTCAAGAAAAAACCTCAATTAAGTTACTAGATAATTTAATTGTAGGGACAAATTCATTATTCGAAAATAAAGTTAATTTTTTAATGATAGTTTTAACAACAATTTTTTACATTTTATTAAACATTCTTACTATTTTTCTCTGTTTTGATATGTTTTCTTACAATGTAAATTTTTTAAATTCAGCAATATACTCAACAATTGGTTCGTTTAGTACATTAATAAAGGTGACACCAGGAAATATTGGATTGTTTGAGGCTTTAATGATATCGTCTGTAAATTTACATAATGTTGAAGTTGCAGAGATCCTAACTTCAAGTGTGTTTATTCGTCTTATTAGCTATCTAACGATTGGATTAATATACTTTTCAAATTTAATTGGAGCTACCAACAATAGAAGCGATTAAACTATCTAATTTGTTTGGATCTATATTTACTTGATTAGAATTATTTTCTCTTTCCATGTAGTAATATTCAATTTCAAGCTCTGAGGCCATAGAGAAAAAAGCATTTTTAATATTATCTCTCGGGTCCCTAATGTCAATTATTTTAGAATTCTTGTTCATAAACAACATATTTGTTAGGCCTGAGCTGTGAGAACCAACTAATAAATTCGTGTTTTTTAACAAATCTAATTTTTCTGTTAAAGACAGGTCTTCGAACACTACTTCAATAAAATTATATTTTTTTAAAATTGGTCTTATTTGATTTATATTGACTACTGGTCGCCTATGTTTTGACATATCAATCCAAACCTTATTTGATTGAGTATGCGTAGATTCTCTAGTATCTAATGATTTAATAAAACTCTCTCTTAATTTAATTAATGTCTCTCTGTGAAAATTACCTGATGGAGCTGTGTAGCTAGGAATTATTAGTTTTTTAACTCTAATTTTTTCATTATTTTCAAATATTATATAATTAATTTTTAAAAATTCAAATATTTCTATGATCCAACTATTTTTGTATTTTATAGGTAACAGCACAGGTATGTTAGATTTTATCTCTTCTGGAAGCACTGTATATCTGGTTAAAGCATCACATAAAAAATGAAAGTAAACCGAAGATTTATTATCTGTAATCCATATACCTTCTTCAATTAAATTTTGTGAAGATTTAGATTTAAAAAAATTACGGTAAAAATCCCTAATTAATCTAAGAAAAGTTGGTTTTGAAAAATAAGAATATTTAGACATTAAGTTTAGTTCTTTCAGATTATATAAAAATTCATTAATAATTAATGCTTCCTTAACAACTGAGTAGTAAATTTTTCCAAAGTTTTTTTCATACTCGTGTTCAAACAATTGATTGTCATCAGGTATCAAATTTTTAGGTTTAGTTCTCTCGCTTCTAAACTTTTTATATAAAAGAATTTTTTTCATATCTAATTTTTTTCAATTTGTATTAAAGTCTGTAAATTATCATACAGATCTGATTCATGATGATTTGTATTTATTTCAGGAATTAAATTATTTGAAAAATACTTTGATTTTTTAATTTTTAAAACTTCCTTATTTTGCTTTTGATTAACTTTAAAATACTTAAGATAATCAAAAATACTATTAATATTTAAATCATGCTTAGAAGTTATTCTTGAAACTTTAAAACTAGGTTGTTTTATTTCTGCAACTATTGTATTAACTACATCAGGAGCATAGCTTAAGTTAATAAAAGCATCTTTATTTTGAACTGGATTTTCTTTATTGCTATTTATGGTGTTTACCATCTCCGGAATTACTTTTTTTCTTTTATCTGAACTATGAAATGTGTTGTCTAAATAAATCTCAGATACCTTTCCTTCATTAACGTTCTCGTATAAATATTTAGAAAATTTAGATTTTGAATAAGTATAAAAATTATCTTTATTTTGTTCATCAAAATAGAACATAGTATTCGTATATATAAAATTAGATAATTTTTCTTGATTTAAAATATTTAAAACTTTTTTTCCAAATAATAAATTAGCATCATTTATTTTTTCATTATCTTCCTTTTCTTTGCTGTAAAAAGTAGCCAGATGCAAAATAGTAATATTATCAACTTCTGAAATGTTCAGGCTTGGATCATCAATACTATATTGATAGACATCCAAGTCAAGTTTTTGTTCATTTTTACCAACACATATAAAATTGAATTCATTTTTATATTTTTTTAAAAGTAAATTACCTAAAAAACCAGAACCACCGGTCAGCAATATATTTTTTTTCATTTACATCTATACCCAAGGTGATTCAAAATTATTAAGTTTTATAAGCTTAGAATCTTTTTCGGATATAATTGGATTCTGAATTTCCCAATCAATTCCTGCTGAGTCATAGTATATTCCTGAATCAGATTCTTCATTAAATTCTCCTGACTGAAGATATAAGACTGTTGCTGTATCTGACAAAACACTGAATCCATGTCCAAAGCCTTCTGGAATAAAAACTGATAACGGTTCAACACTGTCAAGATATACATGATCAAACATTCCATAAGTTGAGCTTCCTTTTCGCAAATCTATAAATACGTCTTTTATGGAACCGTCAACACAATAAACAATTTTACTTACGCTGTGTGGCGGAGTTTGAAAGTGTAACCCTCTTATTACATTTTTTTTAGATTTCGAAATTAAAACCTCATAAGAATGAGAAAACTCTTTTGAAATAAATTCTCCATAAAAAGGTTTTGAAAAAAAACCTCTGCTGTCCTCAAATATTTTTCCTTTATATATCTTTACTTCATCGAATAGATGAGAAGTTTTGTGAAATTCCATTAGTTAATTTTAAACATAAAACTTATTTTAAGATTAAAAAATTTTCGATTAAAGATTTAAGCTTTTTAAGTGTTCCTCATACCATTTTATTGTTTTTATTAGCGATGTATCTATATCAAAAATGGATACTATTCCCAATTCATCTTTGATTTTCTCAGAACTTAAATACTGGTCTTTAATCTCATATTCTGAGTTTTCTTGAATAATGGGTTCAACATAATTATCTGAAAAATTATTTACAATTTTTTTGTAAACATCCATGACGCTTAAATATTCTGTGCTTGAAAAATTATATGCTTCAGATATTTTTCTTTTATTATCTAATAGAGCATCTGCTACTCCTATATATGCTTGCACGACGTCTTCAACATAAACCCAATCTCTTTTAAAAGTACCATTTGTTCGTAGAATTGGTGTTTCTCCTTCTATTAACCACTTAACTACACCTGGAATCAATCTTTCCCAGTTTAAATCACCTCCTCCGTAGATGTTTCCGCATCTTAAAGTTGAAACATTTAAACCATATGTGGTCCTATAAGTTGAACAGAGTAAATCTGTTGCTGATTTTGATACTTCATAAGGGAATTTTCCATTTAAATTGAATGTTTCTTCGTAAGGCAGTATTGCAGATTCTCCATAAGCTTTATCTGAAGAAGCAACTACTAATGGAATATCCTTTTTCCTGCAAATTTCTAACACGTTCCAAGTTCCTTGAATATTAGATTTAAATGTTCTTATTGGATTCGATAATGCGTCACCAACTTGAGTTTGTGCAGCAAGATGGATGACTACATCATAATTATTATCAAATAGATTATTGGTTGATTCTTCGATAGCAATATCAAAATATTTTAAATTGATTTCATCTTTGATTTTTTTTGAAATCAATAAAAAATCTAATTCGTCATTTAAAGCAAGACCTGTTATTTCATTTCCTGAAATTAATAATTTTTCTGTGAGCCAGCTTCCTAAAAGACCTGTTGCACCTGTTATGAGTATTTTTTTATTTTTCATTACTAGCTAACAATAATAGTCTTTTAGTGTTTTCAAACATAGTTAATTATTCTTTACTAAATTTTTTAACATGTAAATATATATACTTAATCCAAAAAGTATCAAGAAAATAAATTTATCAACACTAATCAATTCTAAGTTCTCTAGATAAATTATAAAATCTGGATTTGAAGTGGGTAATCCAAAATTTCCAAGTAAGTCTATCAAATTGTTCTTTCCAAAAACAACTATTAAAAATTTAAAACAAATTGCACCAAAAAAGCTAGTAGTAAATATCTTAAGATAACTATCAAAAATAATAAATGATTTGAATAAACCTAATAAATAATTTGGTTGAGTATACCTTGTGTATTTTCCAAAAGAGTTATATATTCTTTCAAGTGACAATTGAGTATCTGGGGTAGTTTCGAAAAACAATAATGAAAGAATTGATAAGATTGAAAATATTATTATAACTTTATCTATAAAAAAAAGTCTGTAATACTTCTTTAAATAAAAATAAAAAATAATTGAAAGCGGATAAAGAGTTAGTAAATACCTGAAACCATAAGCAGAGCCTGTTGATCTCCAAATCGCAACAATTAATAAGGGTTGAAAACAAGCAATCAGGTAATAAAGTCCTACTTTATCAAATTTATTTTTTGTTAAAATATTCTTAAACATTAAGAAGATTGTTATAAGAACTGTAAAAGAAAGAATTGGCATAAAATATATTATTCCAAATTCCTTAGTGACAAATATATTAATAATGCGACCGAAATACTCTATATAAATATTCTTATTTACTTGTATCTGGGCAATTTCTACAACAGAACTACTTACTTGATATGAAGTTCTTGGATCTAAACTAATTACACCATAAATTGCATAGGAAAGATAAAGAAAAGTTGAGAGAGAAGCAACACTCGTTAAAACAAAATAAGGATTTATAATTAGTTTCTTATCGCTCTTTAATATTAACTTCAAAATAATGGGGATAACTAATAAAAAATAATTTGTCCATCTTGTTGCTAATCCGAAAAAGATTGCAATTGGAATTAGTATTGCATATCTATTATTTAAGTTACTTTTTTCATAATATTTTGCGCACGAATAGATTAATAAGGATGTAGTGAAAAATTCATACGAATGAGTCATACTAAATCTTTCAAAAGCATAGTATGTAACACCGCTACCCAAGAAAAATATTAAAAATTTTAAATTATCAAATTTAAAATTCAATATATTTAGAGATTTAATTAATAGTCTATAAGATGCAAATAGGTAAAAAATTGGAGAAATTGAATATATTAAAAATTTGTAGTTCATTATTCGGCTTGAACTAAAAAATTTGTCTATCAATCCTCCAATAAACATAAACGGCGCCGCTAAGATCCCAGTTCCAACATAACCAATTGGCGCTGGTTTATTATTTTTATTAAATCTTTTTGTTTCTAAACCTTTTAATTGATTAGAGTAATCAAAATCAAAATCTTGTGAAATCGTTTCTGCATGCATATAATAATCAAAATCGTCACTACAACAATAAATATTATCCGTAAACCTAAAATCAACTTTTAAAAAAGTTAAAAAAACAAATAAAAAAATAAAGCTAAAAAAGAAATTTTTAGTTATCCTCATTTCAAATTAGTAAATTTCCTTTTATTTATTTTTGATTCTTGAATTTGTGATAATGTCAAAATAGAGACAAATAATATTAGAAAAATCAAGAAAACAACAAACCAGGTACCTTGGGGTCCACGCATATCAAAATATCTTATACTTATAAACTTATACACAGAGTAAAAAGTATTTACCAACATTATTATTGAAAAAATATCAAAAATTGCTGATATTTGTAAATCAGAAACACGAACTTTCAATTTTATTTTTGTAAAGTGATTTTTAATAACATAGTAAATTAATTTGAAAAACATTGTCACGGGATTTAAATTACTCTTTTCATCTCTATACGAAACAATGTTCCTGTATTGAGCAATTAAAATATCGTTACTTATTGCATAATTAGATACATAACTATTTAAATAGAATGGGTAGCCGTATCTATTAAATAGTTTTGGTAAAGAAAAATCTTTTGCTATTTTGTTTGAAATTAAAAACAAACCATTTAAAGCATCATTAATTTTCCAATTACCTGTTGCAAATTTAATCAAAAATGATGCAAATGCATTT
>Ga0129351_1000095_pt1 | contig 28175 bp, 41 predicted proteins | sample CPBDNA_8_FD_94423 | JGI IMG/M metagenome (GOLD analysis project Ga0129351, IMG submission 94423) | Freshwater to marine salinity gradient microbial communities from Chesapeake Bay, USA - CPBay_Sum_27_0.2_DNA | ecosystem: Environmental > Aquatic > Marine > Coastal | place: USA: Chesapeake Bay... | reverse complement strand
GATCAAGAAGATGATCGGGAGGAGGAGGACGACCGCCCCCCAGGTGAGAAGGCAGGTCATGGTTGTGAATGCTGTGTGTTGACGACCGGCGCGGGTGCAGCCCTGTCGACTCATCCAATGTACCACGGTGGTGCTGGTTGTGCAAGGGGGTGACATGGTTTGGCTCTGACGCCCCGCTCTGCGCCGCAGCGCTCACCCATCGTTCTGGGTCCACGATTAAAACCCTGCCCCCACGGAGGCCTTTTTATTGCGCATAAATACCTATTTACACCTACCCCACCCCACTGTGGTATGCTTATGGCATGCAGGTGGTCCACCCCTGCAACTCCTTGACACCCCAACCATGAACAAGCCTCTCGCCATCCTTGGCATCGCCGTTGCTACTGCACTCGTCGGCGGTAGCTGGGTCTACAACAAAATCCACGTCCAAGCTTGCACCTATGCGCCGCTGGCAGCGCAGATCCCCTGCACCGTGACGCATCTCTCAGCAAGCCTCAACAACAAGCTGATCAAAAACAACTGATACTCATGTCAACTCATTCCCTCCTTCTGGTGGCTGCTATCGCCACCTCTCCCGTTACTGCCATTGCATCTGACTGGCAGTTCATCGGCACCGCTGCTGATGAAACGGTGTATTTCGGCAAGCCTCTTACGGTCGAAGGTGACACCACGGTGATTCGACTCAAAGCCGTAAATGACCCTGAAGAACCCAAGCCCTACAAGTTCAGCTTTGCCGTGAAGTGCGCCACCCGCCAGTTCCTTGATGCCGAAGGCGACTGGAAGCCTGTTGATAAAGAAAAGATGGGCTATTACTGGTTCCGATTTGCTTGCAAGAAATGAAAAAAGCACTCTTCGCCGCGGCCTGCACCCTTGCTTGCTGCATGGGTAACGAAATGCCCGCTAACGCTACACCCGGTCGCGGCTACGGTCGCGTCTGCACCAAGCACTATGACGGTTGGGTGAATGTGCGTTCCGCTCCTGACACCCGCGCCAAGTCAATCGGTCGCAAGAACAACGATGCCTACGTGGCGTATAGCGGCGGGTTCCACCGTGACCGCTTTGGATACACGTGGTATCAGACGTCGTGGGGCGGCTGGATCCGTGGTGACCTTCTCTGCAGGTACTGATGAAACGTTTTCTTATTCCACTCGCGCTGCTCTTTACTGCAATTCCAAGCAGTCCAGCCTTTGCGCAAGACAATTTCCCCTCACAGCAGGTTGCCTATGACGTCGGCCACTTTGAAGGGCATCTAAAAGCTATCTGTATCGCAACCAATTTATTTGGGACAAAATACCCAAAGGACGCGAATACATTCTTTGATTCGATGTCTTTTCTTGGCTATACCAATGAACCCAGCTTTGCACCTATCAAGCAAGCCGTCATTCCTGTGATTAAGCAGCATTGGGCTGACATGAAAGCCAAGATGACTTCACAAGACGTTGCTCTAGCTAACGGTTACCAAAACTGCATCGATCGGCTTGACGCAAAAACACGGGGCTACTGATGAAACGTTTTTTGATCCCACTCGCGCTGCTAGTCGTCGGCGGTTGTGCTCAAGCTGAAACCCCCAACAGCGACAACGCGCGCCAAGTGCTCAAGATCCACCCGCCCGCCACACCACCGCCGAAGGTCACTGTCCGTCGATCGTGCGACAACCTGCGCGAAACGATGGTGCTATTCAAGACCGACAAGGTCAACAAATTTGGCAACCCCCTGTGGGCTCTGATGCTCCCTAACTGCCGTGCCTACACCGCTGTGGTTGGTCGTGCTCACACGCAGAACCTTGACCGCAACAAGTCAGGCAACCAATCACCCTTGCCCCCTGGCGTATACCGCGTCGGGCAGGTGCATGACGTGCGCGGGCTTGAGCCTGAACTAGGCAACACCATCTTTATTGACCTTGTGCCCACCTTTCGCACCGAGCGGACTGACCTTGGCATCCACTGGGATCCAAGCTTTAACCGTGACAAAACTAAGGATGGAACTGCTGCTTGCATCGCATTGACCAATGCCGCTGATCTGGATGCGGTGAATGATGCGATCAAACGCTTCGGCATCCACACGCTGATGGTGGTCAAATGAAGCCGCTCGACCTGTTCGTTGCAACTGGTATCTGCGTGCTCACCGCAGGGGTGACATCCTTTGCAATCAAGGCAGCCATGCCTAAGCAACGCACGGTTGTGGACAAGCTGGCACCACCACCAGCCCCCAAGCCAGAACCACGGATTGCCAAACCACCAGCACCCAACGTCAAGACGGTGCCAGACCCCACACCAGAACCACCTCCACCACCGGCACCTAAGCCGCTTGCCAACCGCAGTCCTGTTGCGGCATCATTACCAGAGCGGTACATACCGCCAGTGTCTCCCCCGCCGCAGCGCTGGTCTACACCAGCCCCATCAGGCGTCGACGAATTCTTCCAGCCCTACTGACATGACTACCCATGCAACCAAAGACCAAGTCCACATCCGTCTCCCTGCCGACCTTCACCGCCAGGCAAAACAGGCAGCTCAAGACGATGACCGCTCAGTTAACTACATCGTCGTCAAAGCCCTCCGTCTCTACCTGTCCGATTTGGGTTATAGCTAGCGTCAGCTTTACTCTTGGGGTAGCAGCAGCGCTGGCACATGGAGCTTTCATGGATTACAAAAGCACTCCTGTGGCTCCTGTCCAAACGGAACGACATCGGTCAAATCAACTTGCACGAACCGGAGGAGGAGACGATTGTGCTTTCACTGGAGGAATACTCGGAGCTAGTTTCTGCTCTGGGTTTTGACCTCGAATCTGACGAACTAACCGGTGACGGTGATACTGCCGCCATCGGTCTTGCTTTTGACCGCGACCACCTCGAAGACTGTTTTCATGCACCCAGCTCTGATCAAAGCGTTTGATGCCAAACGAGCGGTAAAAGCAGCCAAAGAAGCAGCTGATGCAGCTGTTGCGGAAGTTGAAACCGCTATTGAGCTAGGTGAAATCAAGCTGATTGACGGTAAGTTCTCCGAAGGTCGCTTCCAGATGCAACGCCTCGAACGCACCACCTATAAATACAGCCCTGCTGTAGAAGCGATGCGTGAACAGGAAATTATGGAAGGTGTCGCCACCAGCCGCAAAACAGCAAGCCTCCGCTTTCTTGAAAAGGATGAACAACCATGACCAGCAAGACCTCAGCTTCTTGCGTTTTTGTGACGCCAGTGTTTTTTTTCTGTGCGCTGTTTGTATTTATGCCGACTCTCGGCTCAGACTTGAGCTGCCTAGTCCACAAGGACTCGTTGAGTTGGTGCAAAGATGGCTAACAGCCTGACGTTCGTCGTCCATTCCGCCGGAGCCCCACAAGGCAGCAAACGCCACCTTGGTAACGGGATCATGGTGGAAGCATCGAAGCGGGTCAAACCGTTTCGGCAAGACGTCAGGTTTACAGCACTCGACACGGTCGAACCAGATTGGGACCGAACAGGACCGATGAGCCTGACTGTCGATTTTCATTTCGTCAGACCAAAATCACATCTGACCAGCAAGGGCAATCTGACCAAGTCAGCACCCTTGTTTCCCACAGCGCGGACGGTCGGCGACATTGAAAAGCTTGTGCGTGCCGTGAACGATGCACTATCCGGTGTGTTGTTTGACGACGACTCGCAAGTTGTCGAATGTCACGCCCGCAAGCTTTATTCGATGAACGCGCTTACGATCATCACTCTCGAACGCCTTGACACCCCATGAGCGAACTCACCAAAGCACTCTGCGCCTTTCACAAGGACGTCACACCGATTCACAAAACAGCAAAGGCCCAGTACGGTCTTTTTTCTGATCTTTCTACCGTTCTCTCAACCGTAATCCCCCCGCTCGTCAAAAACGGGCTGGTTATCACGCAAATCTTTCAACCAGGCACTGAAGGCAGCGAGCCGATGCTCGTCACTACCCTCCGCCACATATCGGGAGAAACCGTAGAGAGCGTGCTCCCCCTTGTCGTGAACAATGGTCGGAACAAGCTTCATGACCTTGGCGCTAGCGTGACCTATCTCCGTCGTTACGCCCTGCTATCCCTCGTCGGCTTGGTGGCTGACGTGGACACTGACGGGCAGTTCACCGACGATGAGCCCAAGGCTAAGTCCACCCCAGCGGCTAAGCCAATGGGTAAAAAGACTGTCGCAAAGAAGGCAGACAAGAAACCGCCTGCCGTGGAAAAGTCTGTGGAACCTGTGGAAAAACCCATTGATTCCGATACCAAGGCCATGATCATGGCGCTCCTCAAAGAACGGCATTTACAGAACGCAACACAAATCCAAGAGCTTTCTAAAGCCTTCAAGGAAAAATTCCCAGATACAGCAGAATCCCCCCTGTCGCAAGCCTTCCAAACCGAAGCGCACGTCGATTTCATCAACTCCTTCCTTGACAATGCACCAGCTGGATAATGCCCTCACCGAAGCACTACGACTGTTGGAGACCGCTGCTCGCTACGACGGCAGCCATAAGCTCTACGAGCAAGATCTCACAGAGTGGCGTCGGCTTCAACTGGCGGCAGGAGCAGCTCGCGCAGCTGCAAACATCCTTAAGCAGCACTATGACCCCCAAGTTTGCCATTCTGAATCAGACGAGCGATTCTTGGCTGATCTCAAGCGAAGAGCCGGTCGGCTTAGACACCTGCAGTCTATGGACGACGGACAAGAACAAAGCGCACCTCTTCCTCACCTACGAGTTGGCAACCAAGGCTTGTAAACACCTCGCCAGACTTGGTAATGCGGTACAAGTCGTGGGATTATGAGCGAGATGGAGTTCCACCAGCAAATGCAGGAGGCTTACCAACAGCAAGCAATTGAACCTCGCATCGACTTATCCGTTAGCTACGAAGATTTCAAACGCTTCAAACGGATCTGCGACCGCTACAACTTTAACGTTCAAACCTGTTTCCACTACCTCGTTTCCCATGCCTGAATTTTCCGCACCCGTCAGCATCTTCCCCGTCCGCGAGAAGAAGAATGAAAAGGGCCCTGACTACACCGGCGACATTGAAATCTCTACGGGTGAGCTACAAGACGTCATCAACTATCTGCGTAATGCAGACCACACGATGAATTGGAAAGATGAACCCGTGATCAAACTGCGTATTTCGGCATGGGCCAATGAATCAAAGAATGGTGCGAAATATCTCAAAGGCTCCGTTCAGCCCCCTTACAAGCCTCAAGCTGAAGTAGCATCGGTACCATCACCAAGCATCCCCGCGTCTAGCGAACTCCCCTTCTGATGCAGCAAGACGCAATGGGGGATTATCTGAACACTATCAGCAGGATCCCCCTGCTTACCGCCGCCGAAGAAATTGAGCTAGGTCATGCCATCCAAGAGATGATGGCAATTGTTGATAACGACGAGATCAAAGAAGAGGATTACACCCCAGCTCAACGCCGCACGATACGCCGTGGCAACAAGGCACGTGAACGGATGGTTAGTGCCAACCTCCGCCTTGTCGTTGCTTGTAGCAAAAAGTGGTACGGCAAGCGGCTTAACCTAGAAAAGCTTGACTTGATTCAAGAAGGCAACGCAGGCTTGATGCGTGCTGCTGAAAAGTTTGATCCCACCCGCGGGTACAAGTTCAGCACCTATGCGTTCTGGTGGATACGTCAAGGCATTACAAGAGCAATCGGATACCAGAACAGAATGATCAGACTGCCAGGGGCAGCACTGCCAACTCTTTTTAAGGCAAAGACGTTTATCGTTGACTACAAGGCAGAGCATGGAACTACGCCATCAATTGAACGCATTGCAGAAGAAGTTGGCGCTACACCTGAAAGTATCAAGCTCTACCTCACCCACTACAACGATGTCGGCAGTTTGGATCGACCCTCAGTCCTCTCCGACGGTGACACGGACATTATCAATCTGATTCCAGACCCAAACTCAATGGAGCTTGCATATATCTTCGACGCAGAAGATAGCAAAATAATTCATGAGATGCTTGATACATTGACCGACAAGCAGCGGCATGTGATCATCGAGCGCTACGGCTTACAAGACGGCAAACCTAAAACACTGGTTGAGATCGGCAAGAAAACAGGCATCAGCCGTGAACGTGTCAGGCAGACAGAACAAGCAGCACTGCGACGTCTCCATTTATTAGCTAACCAGAATTCGCTGGGAAAGACTTTGGCCTAAGGGGCCAACCTCCTGAAGAGGAGGCAGACGATCAGCTCGACCTAGATTTTGGTGAGAGCTTCGATCCTTATGACTAAGTTCCGCGATGTTTGCAAGTGGTACAAAGGCTTGCCGCATCAAGATGTTGCACTGGATTGGCTAGAAGACAACCTGCAACAAGGTGTGATGCACGTGTTCTTAGAGATGTGGCGTGAAGGACCCCCTGAACCTGAAGTGCCGACGGGTATTAACGAAGCAGGATTAGATCTAATTAAAGAGTTTGAAGGTTGCCGGTTGGAAGCGTATTTGTGCCCAGCTGGCGTTTGGACAATCGGGTGGGGTCGAACCAAAGGTGTTTATCCGCATCAAACTTGCACACAGCAAGAGGCTGATAACTGGTTAAAAGAAGACCTTTGGGATTATGAAGATTGCGTTAGTCGACTAATTGACGTCACGCTGACAGACAACGAATATGCAGCCCTGGTTAGCTTTGCCTACAACTGCGGATGCGGTGCGCTACAAGATTCAACCATGCGCCGTCGACTTAACGCAGGAGATGACAAAGAAACGGTATTCCGCCAAGAATTGCCGAAGTGGGTCCGTGGTGGCGGGCAAGTATTGCCAGGGTTAGTGCGTCGCCGTAATGCGGAGATTGCGCTAGCCTTGTCCTGATACTTTTTGAGGGTATCGATCGTCCCAGCTAACAGGGAAGTGCTGGGTTATCACGGGGGTTGGGTGCGTGAGCCCTTCCCCCTTCCCTATCATTCTTCATCTGATGGGTACTCGACAGGGGTAGCGATCAAGGCTTGCAGGTCTTCGATTGAAGCTGCCAGCATGATGTCTGCTACCCGTTGGTTAGCGAGGTCGCGAATGGCGCTGCGGTCGGTGGAGATTGCAGCTGGGGTAGCGATAGGAACGCCAAGAGCTTCTGATTCAAGCTGGCGGATGATGTACCAGTCAGTCTGGGACAGGAGTGCACGGGCGTTGAGGTTCTCCTGCTGAGCAAAGCTAACCTTCAGGTCTTCAAGGTCACGAGGTTCAGAGCTGTACGCACCAGTGTTGTCAGGGCCGGAGACGAAGTAAAAACGGTCGTCGGGACGGTAGCCAATGGTGACTTCAGAGAAGCCGAGAGCCTCGAAGGTTTCGCGGGTTGCGCCAGCTTTAGTGTACTGACGATTGCCATAGGTAAACGCACGACCAGCGTAGTAGCGGTCAGATTCGGGTGACAGAAAAAAGGAAGCCATGATTAGCGGGCAGTGGTGGGTGAGACATTCGAGCCACCGAAGGGGTTTTCGGCGAATGCAGCGTAGATGTAGGTAGAACCAGATGTATTAGTAGTTGTGTCGTTGCTACGGCATTTGAAGCCGTTTGAAAGCAGGTCAATTTTGTTGCCGCCAACAACTACCTCAGCCTGTGGCAGGTCTGAAAACAGAACGTGATCTGATGGGTTGTCAGTGTCTCGCGTTGTGTCACAAATGTGCCAACTCCCTACGCCACCCAGTAAACGCTTGACCAGCAAAAACGCAGGCTTAAATCCTGTGTAAATGAACGGACCATTGGTGTTGCCGTTGCCTGTGTACGACCCGAAGGCGCTGTAGCTAGGGACTGATGTCCATAGATAGGCGATACAATCTACGTCGGGTGCATTAGTGCTTCGCGAGCTTCCAACAGTAAAATGTGTATCTGTTGGCGCTGTACTGTTAAACTGGGTGCCGTCTGTGATTTGTGATGCATTATTATTTAATACCGCACAAGTAATGCCTCTATTGTTCAGGCTTACGTGATCGACAACCCACAACTGACTAGATGTATTGACAATGTATTGAACAGGGTGAACCATTAGTAAGTCAGGCGTTTTGCCCAAATTGTGTGGAACAGCTTGAGGGGTTGGGTAGGTTCCAGTAAATTTAACAATTTCAAATCCTGCCTCTTTATTCAAACCGTTTGCATCAGTTTTCCAGCACCAAGCGACGCTGCTAGCTGCAGGTGCGGAGTAGGGCTGTTCGTGTAAAGCGGCAGGGCATTGGATGGCGTTTGCACTACCCCTTACCGAGTCCACTAGCTGGTGCTGGTTAGCGTTTACCCGATCCTTAATCCACCACAGCCCGTTGGGGAACTTTGCCTGCGCTGCGGTCAGAATGTTCGCTCCAGTGTCAGTGATCACATCGAAGTGATCGGACGGGTTGGTGATGGAGACGGCATCAATGGTGCGTGTGCTGATTTCATCTGCAGCAGTGCGCTGACCAAAGTCAACATCACCTGTGGTCACCCATCCTGCCTCGGTACCATCCCAGCCATTGCCTGCAACACCGAGGATTGACGGCTTGCCTGTTGCATTTGCTGTCGTCAGGTTTGCGTTGCTGGTTGACGCGCCTGGATAAAGAGGGTTGATGGTCGCATAGTTCTGAATCGGGCTGTCTGCCATCCAGTCGTAGTTTGGGCTGGTGGTATTAGTCAGCTCGAAGCCGTTGGCAGTGAAGTTGTTCCCGTTCCCGCTGCGATCTGCACCGATGTCATCTGGATCACTGAAGTCCAGGTAGAACCCGTTGGTGCCGTAATCATCAATAGAGGCAGCACGTAGCACCCACACGCCATCAGCGTTGAACTCGCCAAACTCGGTAGGCCCTAGGGCTTGACCATCAACGAAGTGAAATTCCGTTAAATAGCCATCAAAGGATGACCCAATAGTTCCTGCATTAAGGGCTGCGCCTGCTTTGACAAAGACACCATTGACGTATGTCCCAAGCGTTGAAATGACGACGTGCATCCATGCGCTTGGGTCCCTGTAAACCCCAGGCGAACTATTAAGGGTGTCATTACTTGCAAAAGCAATTAACCCCATGACAGTCTGAGCCGAGCCAAGGTTGGCACGCTTAATCCAAACGCTCCCAGTCCCTGAGCCCCCAGCTGCCCTATTTAATGTCTGCGCCCCACGAAACCTGAGGCTGTTGCCGATGCTTGCTGGAGGCTTAGGCGGTGTAACACCGTTTTGAAACCAAAAATTTGCAAAATCCATCAGCCAACCTCCACTGCATCACCCAGCAAAATTGATGCAGGACTTTCCACATAAAAAGGCACGATTGCAGGCGTTACTGTGATATCCGGTGGGCTCTTAAATGCCGTATCCCAGCTCGTCACCACGTTCTCGAACTTAATCAGTCCGCTCTGTCCATTCACCCCATTGGTCGGAGTTGGGACATTAGCCAAACTACAAGCCCAGAAGTTACTTTTAGATAGATCGAAACCACCAACAGCAGACGTCACAAACAGTTCGGTCTGCGTCACCGCACCTGTCATATTTCCGCCAGCCTTCTCTAAATAAGGCGTCAGATCAGGTGGTGCAGGCAGGTCATTTGCCGTTATGAACGGGTCAGAACCGTTCGCACCGTCATTGGTCAGCTCGCTGGTTTTAGTCGGCAGCTCATTAGCAGTAATAAACGGGTCAGAACCGTTCTCACCATCATTCGTTAAATCACTGGTATTAGTCGGCAGATCATTAGGCTCAGCGAACTTACCGTCAGCGACCTTGATGCCAGCGGCAGATACTGCAATCGTGTCACCATCGGCCAGAACCGACAGCGTGCCAGTAGTTGTAACAGGACCACCCGTTAAGCCATCACCAGAACCAACACTGGTAACACTGCCACCGCCCAAGCCGCCAATATCATCGAAGGTAACAAAATTGCTAGTGCCGTCCCCATCATTCGTTAAATCACTGGTATTAGTCGGAATGTCGCCAGGCGCAGCGAACTTGTTATCGGTAACCTTGACACCATCGGCAGACACCGTGATTGTGTCGCCATCAGCTTTAACCGACAGCGTTCCAGAAGTGGTAATCGGTCCGCCGTCCAAACCGTTGCCAGAGTCGACGCTAGTAACAGAGCCGCCGCCTAGACCACCAATATCGTCGAAAGTGACAAAATTACTGGTCCCGTCCCCATCATTAGTCAGGTCGCTGGTATTAGTCGGGATGTCGGGCTTGTTGTTGATATAAGCGGGACTGCCAGCATCAACCTCATCCCAATTGGACTGAACCTGTTCAAAGTTCCCGCTGCCATCAATCGGCAAGCTACCTAGCAGCGTCTTATCACCAGGCGACATCAAGCCAGCATTGACGCCCACAAGGGGAATCTCAGCATCAGTACCGTTAGCGCTAACGACAGTGCCGCCGTCAACTTTGGCGGTATAACTCAGATCGGCAACGCCTACTTTTTCCCAAGACGTGCCATTCCAGACCAGCAGGTTGGTGCCGTCATAAATCAGGTCGCCAATGCTGTTGCCAGTACCAGGCGGGGTCTCACCTGCACCACCATCGATCGTGCTAACCGGTTTGATGCTAACGATTTCATTGGCATCATTTTTGAACGACAGCATGGGGCTGCCGCTGTGATAATTGATAAACAGCTCACCGTATTCAGCACTCGCAGGGGCTGGCAGCCTATCTTTCAAGCCAGACTTCTTCAGCAGAATGCGAGTAGTTGCCATGCCTATCGAGGCGCTTTAACGCCCTTAGCAAAGGGATATGCCCAGTTTAATAGTCCCCTGCATCAATCACGCTGATGTGTTCCCACATTCCATTGGCTTGCAGCTGAAGTAAAGAACCTTCGCCAGCGCCTGTCGTATCAACATCAAGCAGGTCATTAAGGCGCTGCGCACCACCACCACCACCGCTACCACCATTTAAAGTGTCAATTCGCACCCACCCAGCAGCGCTGCCATTACATAAGCACCAATCGCCAGCGTCATAAACAATGCCAGGCGTCTGCGTAATGTTACCGCCAGGCACCTCGACAACGAAGTAAACACCTGTGCGCTCATCTGTTGCGACAGGAACTGGCTCGCCAATAACAAAGCCTTCAGCGACGCCAAATTGCGTGACGCCTGTAATTAAACCAGTTGAGGCGTCAACAATGCCGCAGTACCGCAAGTTTTCGGCAGACAGGCGACCCTGCCCAACATTCATCCAGCTATTGCCGTTCCACATATGCAGACCAGCCGTAGATTCACGGAACCACAAGCAGCCGACATGAACTGTCGCATCAACAGTCGGCGATATTTCTTGGATAAACGTGATTGCATAATCCGCAAGCTTCCGCCGCGTGACTGACTTATCAGCTAACTGGTCGGTTTGTACGAGACCCTCTATATCAGTGAAACTAAGGTTGCCAGTTAAATCATTGATGCTTAATGCTGGAATATCAGCAGCTTCTAGCGCCATCCCTGCGGTGACATTGCCCCGTTCGTCAACCGTAACTTTGGGATAAGTCCCAGCAACAACGCCTGTTACTGACTGGCTAATCGTGCCATCGGGCGCAATCGTGATGCCATCACCAGGTTTAACACCACCGATTTCACCAGGCTTTGCAGGAGGCAGATCTGCGTTTTGCAGCGCACGTCCGCTTGTTACCAGACCGTGTTCGTTATAAGTAATAACGGGATGCGTGGCAGGTGCAACCGTGTTATCAATACTGAGCGCACCAGCACCAGTTACCGCCAAGCCACTGGTAGCAGGAACACTGACCCCACCTTTATCTGCAGCAGTAGCAACAGGTAAATCATTACCAACTAACCGACGAAACGTTGAAGTCGCAGCGGCGCCACCGTCAGGTCCAGCAAGTACCGTATTAGCTGGTGCATTAGGCAGCTTGTCCAGCTGGATCGAATCAATTTGATCACTGCCGATACTGCCTGCAAGCTTGTCAGCCGTAACCGAACCATCGATTAACTTGCCGCCATCAATACCATCAGCCAGCTTGGCGTTCGTAACGCTCAGGTCTTGGTACTTAGGCGTTGAAATGCTGTCATCTTGCAATGCTGCTGTATCGACCGAACCGTCAGCCAGTTCATTAGCCGTGATTGCATCGATTGCAATTTCAGCACTGGTGACCGTATTCTCCTCTAACTTGATGCCAGGGATACTGCGATCTTGAATATGAATCGCACCGTTAATAGCATTTTCTGCTAGCTGGTCAGGGCCAATCGAATCATCAGCGAGCTTATCGCCAGTAATACCACCTGCCAGCTTGTCGTTTGTAACAGCACCGTCAACAATATGCTCTGTGTTAACGCTATCTGGCGCTAACTCGCGATCCGTAATACTGTTTTCTTCAAGCTTGTTCCCTGAAATGCTGCCGTCAATAATGACGTCACCGTTAATCGAATTTGGTGGTAACGACCCAAACGCTTTCGATAGCAACGCATCTGGCGTGATCTTCTTTGTCTCTGCCGCTGAAATATCAGCAACGGCCAGCACATCGTTGGCGGTATCAAGTCCAGCGCTGTCAAGCGAGACCAGTTCCGAAATACGCTTGTCAGCCACCGCAGAGACCTCCTACTCTCACCAGTCTAAATAGGCAGTTCAAGTAGCACGCCTGACTCATCCTCTTGCAGAATCTTGCTCGGGTCCGCGTCCTCTTGCAGTAGATAACTAGACGGGATGTCGTACAGCAGCTTGATTTGCCCTGTGGTCACGAACTCAATGTTGCTATGAATAATATCCTCCGTGTTGACCGAGCAAGCTACGGCTGAGATAACACAGTCGCACAGGTAAAACAGCTGGCGGTCGTAATAGATCGGGTCTAGTCCAATCGGCTGCGTCCCATAACGCTTTAGCAAAAACACGCCAGTAAAACGTGCTCCAACCTCTTGCCGTAATGCAAGCTGATGCAAATAAACGGAATTCTCTTGCGTGTAGGTCTCTTCACAGCTCTGATCTCGAAACCCATTAAACATGCACGAGATCGTACCGCTACCGCTAACAAGGGTCGCCATGTTTTGCTTAAACCCCTCGCCAAGCGATGTAATATCCGCAATCTCGCGATCAGTGTTTAGCTCCCACGACTTTGTCTGCGCCAAACAGCGGTCATTGCTCTCATGGATATCTAACCTGACACGACAACGGGCACTAGGCTCTTGCAGTTCTACCGCATCCTCGCCAAACCCTGAAATCGCAACGGCCCAGGAGCTATAAAACCGCACCCCACCTAACGGATCAACATGAACGTACCATTGACCGTCAGGATAAGCATTGCCGTCAGCCCAAGCGGTAGGACTTATAAATGGCAGTGGGTCTGTTAGCAGCCCACCCGCTTCGTCAACATAAGTAACGGATACCAGATCACCCGTAATTAATGCACCAACAACACGATCCGCCGATAACCTCTTCGCTCCAGCATCAACATCGGCGACATCAACATGCACAAAAACAGGCCCTTCAGCTGAGCGCTTGATGCGCAACCCGCCATCTTGACCAAGCCAAATTGCCATTAGCCGATAGTTGCAGCTTTTAGAGGGCCACTAACCGTAAAGCTAATCTCAGCAGTCACAATCTCACCAGCACTTGCCACAATTTCAACGCTAGGCAGCAAACAGTCGAATCGAACCGCGTGCTTTACTGCACCATTCATATAAGTAAGCTCTAACTCATGCGTGGGCTCTGTTGGTGTTTGCGTTGTACGCATCACGTCAGTTAACAGCTCACTGCCAACGATCTTGCCTTGGTCGGCTTCGTAATACAGCAGTGAACAGGAGCCGCTATACGATTGGACGCCATAAACGTAGCGACGAGCGTAATCGCCTAGCGTCGTACACTCCAGCGTGTCAACACTGCCGCTAAAAGACCACTGCGTAATCTTTCCTACCTTGTTGCCGTCAGCGTAAAGTGCGCCGTCGATGCCGGTAAACTGCTTCGCCATTACGCTACCGCGATTAACTCGACGCTTACTGACATAATACTAGGCGCGTTCCCAACTACATTCGGCGGATTTGCGTAACGCCATTGCTGATCAGGACTAGCGGCATCTTTGTATTCAGCCCACCCTGCCCACACAGCGGTCGGCAACGTAAATGACAAGGCGATGCCCTTTTGGTCATACCAATGGCTCATCAAGCTTTGCACGGCTGCTTCTTGGATATTGTTAAAGTCCAAAGCCACCTGATGACCTCTGGTCGTATCGCCAAGGATAACCCGCGTTTCCTTGCCAGACACTGAGGTATAGGTGTCGACAGGCATTACGCCAGCACGAAACGTGCGGTTTGTTGGTCTAATTGAAGGGAACTGACTCATTGGATATTGACCTCACCGTGAGCAATGTCTAAAGCAACAAGGCTTCTCCCGTCAACGTCAACAGGGAAGTGAACCAATTCTAAAGCGACCCGCCCCACCTGACCTTCCGCAACGGACTGCACCTCGTACATCGTTTGGTCAGACAACCCCTTGCCGTCAGTCGTGTCAATATCAAGGTCAACTCTCACGATGTCACCTGGCTTAAGATGTCGCCCGTTACGATCCACTGTTAGGCGACACTCGTGGGTGGTGTACCGACGTTTTGCCAAAATGTATCGCGCTGCATAAACCGCGTGTTCACCACGGCAACAAAAATCACTTAGGTCATGCTGTTCATAAGGACCCGTCAATGCTGTGCCTTTATACCGTGCCTCAATTGTGACCAGCTGACCGACGCTATTGACTGGCTGATCGCGGTACACCATTACTAGACACATCGGGCGCCTATCTTTACGTGAGTAGTACATCCGCGAATAAGACCCCTCAACGATCTCATCCACAGTAAATATATGCGTGGGTGTAATAGGTGTCGTTTGAACTTTGCCATCAGCGTCAATTGGGACTACAGGTGAAACACCATAACGACCATCAACCTGCCGCGGTTTTAGCAAAAAGTACGGCGCTGTGCGGGTCATCCATTCCGCCAAGCTATTAGTCGTTTGCAGAATGCCGTTATAAAACAAGGAATAAGCTTGATTCATCTTGGCCGCAGCGACCAACGACTCTTTATCAATCTGATCCGCCTGCAATAGCCGCGTCTCTTTCATCAAGTGATAAATAAGATCTGGGTAATAACGACTCGGGCCGTTGCCACCAAGCAAACGCTCAACTGCTAACCCTTGCCCAATAAAGACATGCGCTTGCAAAAAATAGTCAGGCCCTTCTAGCGGGCGTAGGTTTAATACATCCCCCTTAATGCCAGCCAACGTCAGATCAGCAAAGCCACCAACGATCTGTCCTTCGCCACCTGGAACATCTGGGAACTTCAACTCCTCGTAAATGTTCTGCGACACTGAGAGTGTGATCTCACGTGTTTCCGCGCCAGGGTTCGTGTGACGCATGAATTCACTTTTAGGCGCTCGATCTGTTTGATGATCACCCATATACAATTCCCAAAACTTGTCAACATCGCCTTGGGGGTCTTGAATCATATAAACGTCAACAGGCTTGTCCCGTTCTGCGTACGTATTAGAAAACTCAACTTCATACTGATCAGGCTCAAGACCACTAATCGTTAAGGATGTGGCGCCGTCTTTAACCCATACCTGCCCCGTGCGCACGACCTCGCCATTGAAAACACGCTTCACGCTGTAGTCAAGCCTTACTTCTGTTGGCTGATCCCAAGAACTTTGCTTGTGATGCTTGACCGCCATGTCATAGGTGTAGCGGTGTTGTTCGTCAGTTGACCCGCATTGCCCGTATCTGAATTCAACACTAGTCGCAGTCGTTGGACCGCTTGCGTAAATCTCGTTGGTTTTTTGTTCCCATCTTTCACTAATTGGCAGAAGTGAACCATCAGTTGGTACATCTGACGGGACAAACTTTGATGGTCCTCGGAAATATCCAAGCTTCCAATAATCAACCTCGCAAACTCCCGGCTTATATCTGATTTCTGCTGGGTAAATAAGTGCAGCATCTCCATAGCCCCCAACAACTATCCCTGACCCTGCGACATGTATGTTTGATGCCCAATTGAAAGTAATTTTATTGACGTTCTTTTCTGTGATAACTTTGCCTTCACCCTTTGGTCCTTCAATAATTCGCGTGTAGCTCCAGCCAATGCTTCCCCCTGGGTTGTAGTCAAGGTCAACGCAAGCAGGAACGATTTCATATGCCGTGCAAAACACTGCACTCTCATCTGCATCTTGCAGCTTGCGATAGCCCCAGTAGACCTGATCAATTGACACCCCAGTCAGGTCGCCTTGGCCTAACAGGTACATCATCGAAAGCTCTTGTCCGTCAACGCCAAGCTGAATCAGCTTTGGACTCATCCATACGCCACCGTTCTCACCCTGATCATTACCAAAATCACCACGCTCGCAAAACACCATCGGCACGGTTTCGCCAATGGATGCAACTGTCTGCTTTCTGTCTAATTGATTCTGTTGCTCAGCGACATCGATTGTCTCGTCATACCGCTTGATCGCATTGACAGCACCAGTCGCGTTTTGCGGGTAGGCGTACTTCATAGCGTCGGCAGTCTCCCAATAAGGCTAGTCGTCATCCTCCGTCCAGGGATCTCACCATTTACAGCGTCAATCCCTGCACCTAGGTCGACGGTAATGTCAGTGAATGTCACTCGCATCTTCTGCACCTCACCTGTAAACCTTGCAACTTGCTCCATATCGCCAAAGCTCGCAGGCAATGCACTCGTAACGCTGCTTTCGTAAAGACGCACTTCAGCCAAATACTCGCCCTCGATCGCTTGGCTAATTAAATCAACATGCTCCATCAATGGAGGCAAGCGCAACGTGATTCCGCCTTCATCTGCTGAACGATTTAATAAAATATCAGTCGTCGAAAAGTTTAGATAAGTGAAGCCCTCGACTGTTTGGTCATGCCAAAAATTTTGCCACAGCTTGTGGTCGACACCGTCGCTATAAAACCGAACACGAGCTGCAATAGCAGTTGTCATACAAGACCCAAGCTAAGGCGAGTACTGGCCGAGCTAGTCATCCTACCGATTGAAGCATTGACGGCTGTATTGACAATACCGTTAACATCATCCTTCGTCACCCAATGCGTGCCATTGAACGACATCGTCGTACCACCATAGTTAATGGTTGTATTAGCGAAGTGACTCTGCAATGCTTGCTGCTCACGTTGACGGATTAAAGCTTGCTGCTGGCGTCTCTGCGCGTCTCTTTGCTGGCTTGCTGCCCAGTTCTGCTGGTTCCATTGCGCTTGCTGCTGCTGCATTGCGGCTTGTTGCTGCTCTGAGCGCTGCACCATCTCTTCATAAAAACCTCGCTCGACCGCCGCGTTGTCGACGCTTTCTTGCATCTCTCTGAAAGCATCGCCATTCCTGCTGGCATGACCGATATATTCCAAGTCGGGATACCACGTACCATTGACCTGCTTGCCCCATTTGCTCATTGCAAGACCTGCCTGGATGTCTTCAGCGCTTCCTTCCAGAGTGAAACTTGCTGTCCTTTTGCCAGTGTCAACAGCAGCAGCACTGGCAGCAGATTGCGCTCTGGATAATTTCTCCATTGCGGTAGCAGCGCGTTCGGTCTGCCCTGCAGCAGTACTCATTGCAGCTCCAAAGCTCCCCGCTGCGCTAGCAGCTTTCTGCGTTGCCTCAAACACACGGTTCTGCTCATACGCTGCCTTGGCTGCTTCAACTTTGCCTTTATAAATAGCGTCAACTTCTTCTAGCCGTGACTTCGCGATCTGTTGCTGCACCTTCAGTTGGTCCGCTGCTGCATGGACTGCATCACGGGCAAGCTCGAGGGCTTTGAAATGGCTATCGTTTGCCGTTCCTTGCGCTTCCGCCAATGTAACGATAGTTTCAACTTCTTTCGCCTTTAGCTCCAAATACTTAACTTGCATTTCGACCTTTCTGACACTCTCCAGTACGGCGGCTTTCGCCATCGTTTTTTCGAGATCAGCCTGCTGGACCGTTAGCTTGTAGATACGTTTGGCAGCTGCTTCTCTTTGACCAGCAGTTTTTGCACCGTCAAGCTGACGTTTCGCTTGGTCTAACAAGACGTCATTGATCGCCATCTCCGTCTTAAGCCTTTGCTGCCCAAGATCAAACGTCGACTTGGCAATTACCTCAGCTGCTTTTTGTGTTTTATCTAACTCAGTGTTCGATTGCTTAATAGCAGCAGTAACTTCCTTTGCCGCTTTCGCAAGGTCTCTTGCCTGCTCGGGCAAACTACTAAAGTTTTCTGCAGTTTTAGCGGTTTCTGCAGTTATCTTCTCTTGTTCTGCCTTCCATTCGTCAACCGTCTGTACGGTTAACCCAAGCCTGTCAAGGACAAAACCAATCGCCTGCTTTTGAATATAAAACGCGGGGCTATCGGCAATTTGTTGGAACTGAGTGGCAACATAAGCTACAGCCTCACCAACCTTGCCAACGACAAAAATCGTTTCATTTAAAACTTTTAGCAAGTAGTTCTGGATTATGTTGACTGTATACTCAATGTCTTCTGCCGTGAATGCGTCTTGGAAAGCATCAACAACGGGCTTTAACGCTGCCTCAAGTTTTGGCATCACATTGGCAGCAAGATAGTCCCACCAATCAGTCATCTTTTCAATAGCCCAACTCAACGCCTCTGCCGTCGCCACAACTGCAGGCGACAGCGCTTGGCCGATCATGTTAAAAGCATTATCTGCGGCGGCCCCTAGTCCCTTCATCGCCTGCTGCTGACGGTTCAAAGTGCTGCCAAATTCGCCCGCACTATCGCCTGCTTCCTTCAACGCTTTATAAATAACTTGGCTTGTTAGCTTTCCTTCTTGCCCTAACTTGCGAATCTCGCTTGCACTTACACCCATCGAGTCAGCAATACGCTGCGCTAATTGAGGCATACGCTCCAAAATAGAGCGCAATTCGTCACCTTGAAGTTTGCCAGAACCTAACGCTTGACTTAACTGCAAGAATGCACCGGCAGCGTCTTCAGCTGTAGTACCCGACTGCATCACAATAGTTTGGAAGCCGTTATAAAGTTCACTCGTTTCCTTAAGTCCAAACCCAAGCCCCTTCAAACGGCCATACGTATCCGCTAGCGCAGCTGTAGCTTCCGTCTGGCTCATGCCAAACTTTTGCGCCGTTTGTGCCGCAACTGCTAATGCCGCTTCGTATTCAGCCGTTGAATCAGTAAAATTTCGCAGCTTCTGCTCAGCCGCATTACGCTCAAACGCTGTATTTAGCGCTTTGCCAACCAATGCAGCGGCAGTGGTAATCGCCGCCAACGGTCCTAACGCAGCCGTTAACGCAGCACCAAGACCACTAATAGCAGGCTTTGCCGCATTTGCAGCAGCACCCATCCCGCGGAACACACCGCCAACTTTGCCGCCAGTCGGGCGAATTTTATTAGCGGCCTGCTCAACCTTGTTAATCGAATTGGTAGCTTTATCGAACGCCCGCTGACCAGTGACCGATAAGACTAGAGATACCCTTTGCTCAGCCATACGATTACCACCTCAAAGCAAGTCTATCGACGGCGTCTTGTCGACTGAGCTTTGCGCTGCGCTTCCCGTTGCTCGTCATACTGCAAGCTGAAATGTGCATCCCAAAGGAGTAGCTCCTCAATGGTCATGCGCTGCTCAAGCTCTGACAGTGTGATATGCAGCTTTTCGGCAAGAAAAAGCTTAAACCTCAGCTCGTCGTCTTTCTTGAGCGACGCCTTGACGTTTTTGGGGTAACTTCTTCCTCGTCTTCGTCTGACGCGTCATCATCCTTCGCGTCCAGCATTACCAGCAGCATGTCGTCCACCAGCTTCGCGGGCAGCTCGTTGCGCAGCTCTGCCATGTCACCAGGGGCAAACAGCGGTGCGCCATTCTCATCCTTTGCCACCATCTGCAGCAGCTGCAGACTGAACGCAATCGCGTCATCACTACCAGCAGCCTTCTGAGCACGGGTGCGCTGCGCGATGGTCAGTGGCGACATGTACCACTCAAATTCAGAACCGTCAGGCAGTGTCACGCTCTTCTTTGCCTGAGCCATGCTCACAGCTGACTTTAGCCGTTCAATTGCCCTCAAAATAAATCCGCTAGTCCAATTACTATACGGCACAAAAAAGGGGGCCTAAGCCCCCAATCCCTAAACGATCAAGAAGACATGCCAAAGGCAGAGATCATGCGGGTCACCGAGAAAGAAAGCTCGGCGGACACAGGATCATCGGGGTTGACACTAAATGACATTCCAGTAATGCTGATTTCAGCTTCCACAAACAGTGAAGAACTGTCATCAACAGCACCAGTGGCATCAGTCACCGTGTTGACGTACAGCTTGACGCGAGCGCCAGACTGTGAACGCAGCAGGGAAGAACCCAGCAGACGGTTGCCAACAGATTCTTGATCTGGTGTGAAGTAGACAGTCAGGCTGCCAGTACCGCTTGCATAACCCGCTTGGGTCGAACGGAATGCAGCAAGCTTGTCACAGCCAGAGGTTTCACCAGCACAGGGCAGCACAGTGACGTCCAGCTCATCACGAGAGAACTCGATCGAGAACTCACGCACAGAGCAGACCGACAAGAAGTCGCACAATGCCATGTTCAGGTGAGCAGGCAGAGGAGAATCATCACTGCCAGTACCACCTGAAGTACCTGCGAAGGTAATCGGGGTGCCGTTTTTGGTTCCGCTGATCTTGAGGCAGTCGCCATCGACAGCGACCACGTAGTACATGGTGCCGCTAACGGCAGGCTGCACAGCATCAACGGTGACGCTGAAACCAGTGCCAATAGCGCCAAGAGGTGCAGTCAGAGTGTCACCAGCTTGATAGCCAGAACCACCAGCAGTAATGTTGACGCTGTCGACTTCACCAGAAGCGTTGGTGGTCACAGTGGCAAGAGCGCCACTACCAGAGCCGCCAGCAAGGGGAACATCGCTGAGATTCTGGCTGGCTTGATAACCAGAACCAGGGATGATGTTGCCAAGCGAGCTGCCGTTCAATGCACCAGCAGCGGTGCCGACGTCAATCTCGTCAGGAGCGTTAGCGCCGCTTTCTTCAGTGAAGACGACGCAATCATTTACGCGGAAATCTGCGCTGCAATCAACAGTGATGCAGTCACCATTGAAAGGGGTGAAATCGCGCAGACAAACGGAAGTACCAGGTGGACGGAAGACAATTGAACCCTCCTGTCCAGTCAGAACAGAATTGTCGCAAAGAGCCATTGTGGCCTCCAGAAACAGTTAATCGCGGGGGCGAATTTCGGGGGCGTTCCTGCGGGGGCACAGGTTGCTTTTAGCTTACGAGCGGTCTAAACGCACAGGAGACACTAAAGAGCTGATGCACTGCACCTTCGTCTGCGGCAACCAGTCTTGGACCATCGAAGTTAGACGTGCCAATTCCTTCGATACCGACCCAACCACGCAGGATGGTTTGGCAGATGTCTTCACCAGGGCCTGCACCAAGATTGGCTGGTGTGTTTAAAAAGACGCTAATGGTGCCGCGCATATCATCGGCGCCACAACACTTGCCGACAACATCCTGCTTGACAGTGCTAAAGCTAATTGCAATTTCTGCATAGGTCTCGTCTGCGCCTGGCTGACGGTGGGCAACGTTGTCGAAGTGGATTAGACCTACGCCCGCGAGAGTCAGAGAGTTGACGGTAGCGACTTCAAGTGCTGCGCGGACCTCTTGATACGTTCTCATAGTCCTGCCTCCTTCTCTGCTTTCTTGGCAGCATCTTCAAAGATTTTACGGTACCTTGCATTGATGAATGACTGATACCAATTCTTAGGCTGACTAACCGCTCTGCCGCCGTAGCAAAGGCCATCGGCATAGGGCAAATTGTTGGTCAGATAATAGGTTTTATTGTAGTCAAGCTTTAGGTCATTTGCATCTGTTCGCGGTTCGTCTAACGCTTCAGTTGTTGCATCTGATGGGCGACCAGAAGTCGCAAACCAATTAGAACGAAAGCGGCCCTCGTCACGTGGTGAAACCTTCGTACTACTAAGTTCAGATTGCGTTTGAATTAACGTTCGCTTGATGACGAGCCCAACGTAGGTTTTTAGCTTGCCTGCTATATTCTTTGTCATGATTCCGCTCGTACTTTACAGGCGTATTTTGTATCGCCAGAGTACATAGGAATCACCTTCGTAATGTTCCACCGCCTGCCTTGGTACTCAAGGAAGTCATCAGTAGTCGGGAAGATTTCCCCGATGCTAGCCGTGTTCATCCAAACCTCTAAGTACAGGTTGGAACCTGTTGTACCTTCACCAGTAGACCCCGTCTGGGTGACTGCACCAGCCTTGGTATAAACAGTTTCGCTACCAGTTACCTGCCCAGTAGCAGGGTCATAAACAGGGATGCCCGTGCGAATGTATTCGATTGAATCGACACGGAACAGGTCAACAAGGGTGTCTGCCGTGGGTTTAGCCCAGCTATCTTGACTTGCCATCAGAAGGGAGGTTGATCCATGTAGGAGTACCGCACGGGGGTGCGCGGTGTCAGATTGATTTGATGCGAGCACTCACGGGTCAATACTCGCCCTGAGTCGGAATCAATTAAATACAACCAGCAGCCCAAAACTGCCTCTAGCCAAGAGAAGGCATTCAGGATTGGGGGGTTATCACAATCATCACAGCTACTGCCAACGCTGTTATTGAACTGGGCATACTCGATCTCCAATTCACCCAATTTTTGCCGTTTTGTGAAGGTACCTGAAGGAGCGTTACTTCCGCCACCTGCACCAGGGAAACTGCTCGGGCTTTCGGTGTACTTAATTGCGAGCATCACCTCTGCTTCTTTCAGCTTGTAAGGCACATAGCTGCAGTCAGCCACTACACCATCACAAGTGGCATTTTGCCGCGGCCATTTCAGACGCTGCGTGCCGCTACAACGAGTGCCTTGGTAGTCAAGAGTTTCCAGCCAGAAGGTGGCCTGAATCAGCGAGAAGACCTTCTCGTCATCGGTCAGTGTGATCCACACGTCACCACCAACGATGTTGCTAGCGATGGCCTCCGCGTCAGCCTGATCGACGTAGCTGTTGCTGAACTCTCCGCCGAGAGTTGCGTCTAATACTGGTGCCATATGTAGAACCTCGCGTTAATGACGCGCTTTGCTTTTAGTTTAATGACCTTACCTGACCAATTTTCCATTACGGAAAACTCGCTTTGGAGAAGACGGGACGTCGACCGATTTAACAGTTCGGCTTACTCTGCCCCATGAATCGACGCTCGTCGTCTGCTTTATACGACGCTCAATCCCATGCCTAATTTTTATAGTGCTTGAAAAGCGACCTGAGCCATCGCGCACTACTCTAGATTCATCCCAGTCGCGGCTAGGCATTTAAACGACCTCAGTGTGGGCGACAGTCCACCCGTCTTTTTCCAATTTTAGGCGCTCGTTTTTTGCTTGCTTGACAGGAACGTCGACCAAACGGAAGTCAGTGCCTTTGCGGCAGTAAAGACGGGCAAGACCGATCATCGACCGAGGCTTCGGGGATGTGCAACCTCAGGCTAAAGGCAAAAAAAAAGAGCCCCGTAGGGCTCAAAACTCAAACGCGCCAGGCGCTGTCGAAAGGCTAATGCCGGTAACACGCTCTCTTAAATCCTCAGCAAAACTGCACGGTTGCTTGTAACTACCGCTAGCGATGCCTTCGCATTGAGCCATGCTGTCGATCCAGATTTCACAAGCCTCTGAACCAGAATGGCAAACCATGTCGGCGCCACGCTTGGCAATTAAAGCTTGATATACATCTGGGGTTGACTCTTGAACGTTTTCAATCGCTGCAGGCTTTGTCGTGACAGGCTTGGTGTCAGGGAGCAGGCTGCCAAGGAAAGTAAGACCAGCGATAACGCCAACGGCAATCAAAGCAGGGTGAGGGCTTTTGCGGGCAGGTTTGGCAACAGGCTTACGCTCGGCCATTGCTGCATTGAAAGCGTTGTCAGAAACTTTGATGGTGGTCATGAGTGGGGCGTCAAGGTAGAGGAGGCTTTCCTCCCATGTCTTTAGTATGTCCCACTGTGGTACACGCGCGCAAGGGGTCTAGCTGAGAACTTCCTGAGACAAAAAAAAGAGGCCCTTTCGGACCTCGGACCCCACTCGAAGATTTCTCTTCGTATCAAGCGAAGGGAGTACCCATGATTGGGGTGTTCACCTTCAGCTGAACGATAGGAACCAGCTTGGTGGTCTGGTAAGCCAAAGACCAGTTAGAACCAGTCTCCAGCTCGCTGTTATCAGGGTTGTCCCCTGCAGCCACCCAAGAGGTGCCCATGATGTGCTGGCCGTAGTGATAGTCCAGAGACATCACATCTTGCTTGGACAAGATATTGCGGTCAACCTCGGTGCGCAGTTCTTGCTGCACGCCTTCGTTGATCACACCGCCGCCGAAGCAGTACACGGGGAAGCAGGGATACTCACCAACGGTGCCGTCGTTCAGAGGAGTCAGCATGTCATCGACAATGACACGAGCGCCCATGAAATAAGCGACGTCGTCGTTGCGGAGGTTGATGCCGCCGCCACCCCACTGGATCTCACCACCGTCAACCAGGGAGGAAGAAGAGAAGGTCAGCGCACCGACCTGCACTAAGTAGTAATACACAGAAGAGTGCATTGCCACCGCGGTGATGTCCTCACCACGCTCACCCAGCACTGCACGAGCGCGCGCGAAAACCTGAGCAGTCAGGTAGTTGGACTCGTCAGGAGTACCAGTGCCAGAGCACAGGTCAACAACGTTCTCTGCAAGAGCGGTGTCAAACAGACCCTCAAGCTGTGCCAGCAGGGTGCTAGTACGCAGCTTCAGGATGGCGCGTGACAGGTAGCTGCGGATAGCAGCCATGGGGTCAGCACCAGAACCCAGAGCAGAAAGATCATCAACTGCATAGGAGAAGCCCCTGTGCATGATGGTCATAATCTGCTCGTCAGCAGTGATCTTCTGAGGGGTCAGATAACCAGCGCCAGAAGTACCCCAGGTGGAGTTGGACTCGATTTTCTCCTCAGTGGGATTAATCGGCTGGAAGAAGGGAACGCGTACGCGCACACCACCAGCACGGCAATCCAGAGCGGAGTTACGAACCATCGCACCCGATTGGATGAATGGGCAACGCTCAAAGATCTCCTCACTGATATAAGCAAGGAACTCAGGACGAGTTACGAGATCGGGAAGGAAGGTTCCCCCCGAATAATTCTGAAAAGGAGCAGCCATTAGTAGTTAGGCAAGGTTGTCCGTGATCACCCTTTGTTCGCTTCAGCCTTTAAAGCTGCAGCTAGTTGAGGGTTTTCAACCTCAAGCCTCAATGCCTCTGTCAAATTGCCTGACCGATAGGGATTTTCCCTACCAGGCGCGACGCTTACTACACCAGCAGCATTCATGCCCTTGGAGCCAGAAGCCCCGAAATGATGCTGCCAATCTGCTGATTGCTTCAAATTGGCAAGGTAATCGCCTAACGGTTGTTCAACGCCCCCATTGAGCACCGCAGGGTTTCCCTCGTCATCCGTCCGCAGTGCAGACTGCAGCAGCAAGTACATCTGCTGAGAGTTGATAACGCCCGCAGAATTAATCTGCGACATGGCCGCGGCTTTTAGCTGATCACGTGAACGCTCCTCGGTCACAGACGCGAGTTGAGCTTTGAGTTCGACGATTTCAGCATCCCGCTGCGACACGGTGCGTTTTGCATCCTCCCAGAGCTGTTTAAAAGCTCCTTGGTCTTCAAGGTTCTTTTGCGCTGCTGATTGCTGTAGTACCTTCTGCTCTTCAAGCTCTTGCTTTAGCTTGTTGAGTTCAGCACGTGCGTCTTCAGCTTCCTTCTTCGCTTGCTTGGCATGAGAGTTAGCAAGACCAAGCTTGTGCTTAAGCAACTCATCACCGGCACTGCCGGATGGCTGCTCAGAAGGCATGACAGGTTTGTTTAGAAGAGACGGATCGATGGCCACGGGCACATCGGTGCTGGCCACGGACTCAGCTACCGCTTGTTCTTCGGACATAGAGATCTGAAGTTACAAACAGATTTTACACTCCTAAGAGTTTATTTTTGCAGCATTAGCTGATCGAGTTTATTTTCGATGCGTATCATGTGTTCTTCGAGCTTATTTTGGCTAGCGAGAAACTCGTTACGGGGAACGTAGTCTCGGGCCATGCTTAGCTCAATGCGGTCGAGCCTAGTGTCGACTGTTGTGACCCTGCGATGCAGAGCCGTAATTACGGTATAGCCGCCTGCGACGAGGCCAAGACTTGCAGCGACGATGCCTTCAATCACAGCCTTTCCAGCGGATCACCCTTCCCCCCAAGGATAGAGACGGCACGCTTGTAAAAGTAGGTATCGGTCTTGCCTGCCTTCTCTAAAGCTTCTTTGACTCTGAGCCAATTCTCATAGGTGTGTTTATCCACGGCATAAAAAAGGGCTGGGAGTTGACCCAACCCTAACGAGACTTAGCTAAATGGACTTAGCTAACGCGGATGTGGAGAACGGAGTTGCTGCGATACAAACCGCCAACAATGATTCCAGCAGCAGCAGCCTGAGTGTCGTTAGCAGCTTCAGGCACTTCAGTGATGTCAATTTGAAGGGCACCGGCAATTTCCACACGTCCACCTGCGGCTGCAGGCTTCATCTGGATGTTGTTGCCGATCTCAATTGACGTTCCACGCAAGATGTTGTGGATCTTGGTGAGGTTTGAGTCGAACTCCAAGCGGAGGTTGACATCAACTTCTAGCTGACCGGTGAAGTCGGGGTCGGCGATCGGTGCTTTTAGGTCGAGTGCTGCTTGTTGGGCGGTGCTGACGGGCTTGTCGGCGTCTGAGGTGTTGTCAACGTTGCTGATAGCAGCAGGCTGAACAGCAGTATCTGCCAGAGCGCCCTGCGCTGCAGTCGCGTAAGCCGACGCATCCGTTGTCGCAGCGGTGCCCAAACCAAGAGTGGTGCGAGCAGTAGCAGCATCAGCGTCGTCGATCAGGGTCAGACCGTAGGACGAAACGTCAGCAGCGTCGAGCTTCAGTGCATCGGCGGTGTCGACGTAAGTCTTGGTGACCGGATCGGCTTCGAGGGTGTCAAGTCGGCCGTCAAGAGCAGAGTCAGCAGAAGCACGCGCACCTGCCTCGGTGTCAATGTTGCCTTGCAGAGTGGTATCTGCAGCATCGACATAAGTCTTAGTTACGGGGTCGGCTTCGAGCGTGTCGAGACGTCCCGATAGAGCTGCCTCAGCGGCGTCAGAATCCGTTTCGTTGCCATCAACATCGCTCTGTACAGCATCGATCTGAGCCACCAACGTGGTGTAAACGTTCGCGTCATCGTTGATCGCATCGGCAATTTCACCAAGGGTGTCGAGCACACCAGGGGCAGTGCCGATGATGTTGGTGATACTGGTGTCGGTGTAGCTATTTGCGGAAGAAAGAGTGGCGGCATCGCCAGCTGCAACTGCAGCCGCAGTCGTAGGGTCTGCCTCTAGGACATCAAGACGACCATCAAGGTTGCTGTCTTCCAGTGCACGGGCAACAGCCTCGGCAACAATGGCATCGTCAAGAAGATCATCCGCGGCAATACGCGCAGCGATCATTTCGTTGACTTGAGTCTTCAGTTCCGATTGGTAAGACTCAGCAGCAATCTTTAGCGCGTCAAAGGTAGCGGTGGGCAAATCCCAGGTGTAACCACCGTCGCCAACCTTGATAACAGCTTGGACGTTTGCCTTGCGGAACTGCAGAACAGGCTGAGCACCAGCAACACCAAGACGGATGGTATTAGTTGTGGTGTCAATGCTGGACAGTGAATCGACGCCGACGAGCAGGCCAGGGACGATTTCTTTAAGCCCACCAGCAGCAAGTGCAACGTAAACAGCGTCACGGTCAGCGACTTGCTCAAAGCCAGAGACTGATGCTTCAAGCAGTTTGACGGTAGGGTCATCGGTCAGACCGATTTCAAGACCATCAGTGCCATCAGCTTCGCCGCCACGCTTGGTGAACTTGTAGGCGTACGCAATAGAATCGCCCGCCAGCCGAAGACCAGGGGCGACAGTGAAGAATTCGAGGCCGAATGCCATTTTGGGAAATAGGAAGCTTCCTTAGGAAGTCTATTTTTTCTTCCCGCCTTTACCTTTTTTCTTAGGCTTGGAGTGACCGTAGTGACCAGGCATGAGTGATCTCCATCAAGTGTTTGATGCGTTGGCTGGATATCTGATTGGCATGGCGTTGGTGGAAACCATTGTCAAGCCAGCGATGATCAAGCTTACGAAGAAGGGTTTGTCTTCCTTGGACGCCCACGTCGACGTGGTGCCGGACTGGCTTTATCGGGACGAGGCTGCTGAATCTGAACAGGAGCCGCCTTTCGATCGCTAATCACCGGTGCATTGGCGCCAATACGCCGCGTGTAGCCCCGCACGATGCTG